>Ga0325414_1000250_pt1 | contig 39610 bp, 34 predicted proteins | sample PopdelMetagenome_8_FD_206183 | JGI IMG/M metagenome (GOLD analysis project Ga0325414, IMG submission 206183) | Populus deltoides microbial communities from Bellville, Georgia, United States - Leaf-PdKOR-R3 | ecosystem: Host-associated > Plants > Phyllosphere > Phylloplane/Leaf | place: USA... | reverse complement strand
TGATTGGAACCTCCTTTGTGTGTGGTTCCCAATTGAATAATAAGATTTTATACTATACTTGTTTGAAATACCATTAGTGGATCCTCTAACCTTGACATTTGTGTTACTATTACTATTACTATTATTATTATTATTATTATTGTTATTGTTATTGTTATTGTTATTGTTATTGTTATTGTTGCTTATAATTTATACAATTAACCTCCCTGTGATTCGACCTCGGTCTTGCCGGGTTATTTATTACTTCGACACTCCTGCACTTGGGAGAAGACATCAATCTTTTGGTCGTGTCAATGTTATAGTGATTTCATAAACCACCTATGGAACGTTTAATTGGTTAATGATTAGCTTCAGTTAATGGCATCCTAAATGGATGATCGAGATGAATAAATAATTATTTTCGGCTAATGACATCCTAAGTGAATGACCAAGATGAATTCGGCTACTGGCATCCTAAGTGGATGACCGAGATGAATAAATAATTAGCTTAGGCTAATGGCATCCTAAGTGTATGACCAGGATGAATAATTGATTAACTTAGGCTAATGGTGTCTTAAGTGGATGACTGAGATGAATAAATGATTACCTTCGGCTAATGGCATCCTAAGTGGATGACCGGGATGAATAAATGATTGGCTTCGGCTAATGGCGTCCTAAGTGGATTAGCTTCGGCTAATGGCATCCTAAGTGGATGACCGAGATGAATAAATGATTGGCTTCGACTAATGGCGTCCTAAGAGGATAGTCGGATTTGGGAGTTATGAGTTAGTTTCAAGAATTGATGTGTTCATGTGTTCTATGTTTTGTTTATACCAAGTATATGAAAGAACTCGATTGTTATGCTTTAAACAGAGAATAACGTTAGTTTGGTTAATGATATTTGAGATGGATGACCAGGTTTGAGTGTTGCATTAGCCTCGGTAATTGATGAATTATTAAGGGTGGTATTTACGTAAGTAAGGAAAAAAAAAAGATTATGCACTTTTGGTCCATGAATGGAATGTGACGTTAATATTGCTTTACTATGTTTTTAAATTGCCTATAATGCTTGAAATTACCTTGTGTTGTAACAGGGACATTATACCAACATGGTACGTCAGAAAATCCGCTTCGCGGTTCGAATATTTTGAAAAAAATCATATATTCGCATGTAATGGGTGATATGAGTTCCGTATGAACAGACATATTAATCACTCAATTAGTCGTCTAACCCCTTTTGTAAAGACTTGTAATGAAAAATTAAAATGGAACATGGATGTGTATGTGTGAACATGTAAATATGATGTGTATGAATATACGTATGTCGCACGTCAAAAAATCCGCGCGGCATCGGCTGGCGATTTTCTCTTTATGCGTTTTGCTTTGATTGGTTCGTTGGAGTCGCCACCTAGTATTTAAATGAAGGCTACTAGGAAACCTGGGTGCTAGTCTTATCAGAGATTCACGGGTAAGAGACTGGTTGTGGTTAGGGAAGATATTAGCACCCCTAACACACCCTATTTGAGATAAGTTGTTTTGTGGCTTTGATGTGCTAAAGAAGTTTTAAAAAATTCTGTTCTTTCATCGAATTTTAGAAATACAACTTAATGTAAGTTCATAATTCTTTATTCGTGATCAAATTAAAATATTAAATTCTTCTTTATTCTTACAATTTTATTATACAAAAAAAAAATTTCATAAACAAAATACAAATCACACATTTCCTTTTCACTATACTTTTCTTTTCTTTCTTTTCCTTTTCTTTTTCTTTCTTCTTTTTTTTTTTTGTTACATCAACAATACAAATTATAAAAAGTCAACTAAACAAAAAAATACATTAAACAATTTTTACATTACAAAAATTAGGCCCAAAACAATCTAAAATTACAGGGATAGCCTTCTGCACCAACAGAACAGTGTCAGGCAGACTTATGGAACTGCCTGAACAGTAATGGCGTGTCTCCCCACACGCCGTCGCCACTGGCGGCGCGTGGGTTCACGCGCCGCTGCTGACAATGACCGAAAATGGGCAGATCTGCCCTGCTTTCTTCTTCCCTTCCCTTCTCTGCTGGCTGTGAGAACCACCGTTCCCTGCAAAGGGAAAAAACACACATGTAAAGCTTCCGATTCTTTCCCCCCCCTTTTTTTTTATCTACTCTCTCTTGTCTTCTCCTTTTGGTTTTCTGTTCTTCCCTTCTACAGGTGGCGGACGGCTCTGAGGTCAGGGCGTCTCTGTGAGCGGCTGGAGGAAGGTGAGCAACGGCTGGATTCTGTGGGCGCCGCCGTACGGGGGCTGTCGCTGGAGACTGCTGGGTCTGCGGGCGTTGCCGGAGGGAGAAGGCGGGCAGGAGGCCAGTTGCAGAAGATGAAGAAGAGTGGTGCCCCGGCGTTGCCGTGTGGGGGCTGGTGGCTCACTGGTGAGGACAGCGCTGCTGCTGCTGGCGGCGACAAACGGCTGAGAGAAATGTAGTGGCCGGCTGCTGTGGGGAGGTGCAGAAGCCGGTCTCTGTCTGTGTTGCCAGAGAGGGAAAGTCTTGTGCTGGAAGGGAACAGCTGGGACGATGATGAGAGGAAATGGGGGGAAAAGTTGAGCCGGCTGGAGAGGGAAAGACGAGGTGGCTGAGAAGGGGAGGCTTGTGTGCAGTCCAAAGAGCCAAGCTCTAAGCTGGCGAGAAGAAGAGAAAAATCTGATCAAGAGGGGGGGTGGCGGTTCCGGTTGAGAGAGAAGATAGTGAGATGGAGCGGGGGGCTTCGGCGGCTGCCTAGGGTGAGGGAGAAGAAAAAATGTTAAGCTTTTAGGGTTTCTTGTTTTTGTGTTCCCTGCCCCCTTTAATTGCAAAATTGCCCCCCCTTAAAAATTCAGTGTAGCATGGTATTTATATGAAAAGTTTTGATAGGTTTTCAAACTAGTCCCTCAACTTTTCCTTTCCTTCTCTTTTCCTCTTTTTTTGTAAATTATGATTTTTCTTATTTTTTTGTATTTTTGAAAGTGAGCAATATCAACGTCAACTCAACAAGGAAAATCAGTGATCATAAAATTTACGTGTTAAAAGTTGAACGCGTTCCAAATACCTTTGAAAATTTAAATTCTTTTGAGATGACGTTGAAAATGCTAAAAACGATGCAAATATATCAAAAATGCATTTTTTGGGTTTTCATTGTTTTTTGCTATTTTTGGTTTTTTCTGAAAAATTATCAAAACATGGGTCAAAAATTGGGTAGCAACAACGTATATGGTATTCTTCTTATGAGGATGTTATGTTGTGAAATTACATGAGGTCAGGATAACAGAAGTACTAGTTTTGTACTTGTCGTTCGACACTCTTGTATGAACTCGTGATGATAACGAGACTAGAACAAGAATATGTATTGAGAATCCGTCTTATGAGAATGTTGATTTACATTATCCTACGTGGATTGTGCCTTGTTAATAAATGAAATGCAATTATAAATCTACAGAATGATATGGTGAAAAACAACTAGAAGCTAACGACTTATAAAAACAAATTTCCATCGATTTTGGCTTTGAAAAAGTCGGGTCATTACAGTTGGTATCAGAGCACCTGGTTAGGATCCTGAGGATTGATGATAATAAAGTTGTTCTGAGATATTACAGGATGATGTGCGTTCGGTAAGGGGGCACGAACCGAGCCACTCTCCATAGAAAAGAGGATTAAAGGCTGGAACGCCCAAGATTGGCTAGACAAAAATCCTTTGAATGACACAGCTTCTCATGCTCCAATGAGATCATCTGAACCCATACGGGAAAGAACCATGGAAGCAAGAAAAGATCAAATACCTAATCAGATTAAGGAAATACCCCCAGCAAAGATGGGGTAGCAAGAAAGAGCGGAGGCACGCTCATCGACTATACAATCGGGGGTGCCCCCATCGTATGTAGACCCAAGACTCCTAGTCCAGATTGTGTACAACCGGGGGTGCCCACAAATTAATTACCCTAGCTTCAAACACAACACACAAGATAGTATAGAGCAAGCAAGAGGTCAATCCCACGAGGAAGTTTCAAGTCAGATTTTTATGTTGTACGTTATGTAATTGGGGGGATTTGGTTTGTGATTATCTAAACTATGGCAGCAATTAAACTAGCAAACAAAATTAATTAAAATCGAAACTTATCAAGAAAACAAATCTTGGTCGCAAGCACACATCCACCTACGGAAATTAGAACCGATCCTTGAAACGAAAATTGTAGTTTATGTTCTGAAATTTTATCTTTTCGTAACGTTGATTAATTAACGGATCCGCCGTATAACTAATCCTAACCAACAAACAATCAAAGTGTCCGCACTAATGATTCAATTTAATGGTAGCTTTAAGAACTAGATAATTTCATCAAGATTAACATACAAGCTGTCCGCAGCTTGTATCACTTTGTTCAAATGTTCTCCCTAAGTTCAATAACGTAGTTCCGCCACAATTATTAAGCTTAGTTGCTTCACAAGTTCATATATCACAACTCCGGTTTTGATATTAAACTTAGCAATAGATTGTTCACAACAATAACTTAGAGTATGCTCTAGCAATCATCAACAACAATCATAGGAAATATGCATAGGAAAACAATCATACTCATTCATAACATAAACTGAAAATAAAAGGAAGAATAAATCTCACGGTTCTTGAAATCCGAAGGTTTGTTGTGTCCTTGCAACCAAGAAAAAGTGTTTAGCCTTGCATGTTTGTTGAACAACTAATCAAAAAGAAGGAAGAATGCATAATTTAGGGTTTCTTAGAGGAAATGGGCGTTTTTCTCTTCTTGGCTGGCTGGCTCCCTTCTCTTCTCTCGTTCTTTTTATATCTTAGGAAACCCTAGGTCTCTATTTTACAAAATAGTCCTCCATTAAGTAGACTGTTTACATTTAAGTACTTCAATAACTATTTTCCTCCATTAAGCTTGCTCTTCAATCTCATCTCCATTACTAACATATTACAAACAATGCATGAATCAAAAGGTCTTATTTTCTGGTTGTAATGGGGCTAAGGTTAAGGTGAGGTAAAAGAGAGTAAAAAAAAAGATTCAAACCAAAGAAGGTAGAGTATTCTAAAAAATGATATTTCAAACAAGATATTCCATCAATGCACAAAAATTTTCCATCTTTAATCACCAATGCTTAACTTCTTTTGATTTTAAGCTTTTTCAACATAAAATCTTAAGAACATAAAGGAACACTTTTTTCTTTTTTTTTTGCTTTTTCTTTTTGCTTTTTCTTTTTTTTTTTTTTTTTTTACCTTTAGCAACTTTGCCCATCTTTTCATCAAGCATCACTTCTTTTTTCTTTTCACATAATTTCCAACCATAATTCCATGAGATATCATAAGTATATGCTCTACTAATCCTTGGCCAGGGGAAAAGGAAAACATATAAAAAGTTAAGGCTTATACATGGATAAAACAAATAAAAGATAAACAAGCTCAAAAGCTCACTAAAGATAATATGCTTTAGGTTGGCTTTTTGGTTCAAATGGTTAAAATTCCTAATGCCTTTATCATCTTCATGTATATATGTAATGTGAATGTAATCTTAACAAGATATAAAGCAAGTTCTAGAGATACATATCATTGAAAGAAGGCACAATCAAAGAATATAATGTTGAAGGCTCAAAAGCTTGCATTGGTATAACACTATAAAGTCAACATGACATATTCTCAAAGTCAATCCCTAAACCAATTAAACCTTAAAACTTGAATGCACACTCCTTCATTTGATTCATATCTTCATCTATCTTAATTAATTCTCATATGTAATACTCACATTCTCATAAACCAATAGGAGTTCAAAAGATCAAACATAGAAATTTGTTTTTTTTTTGGAACAATAAAGAAAATCAAAATAAGAAAACCAACATTCTCCCAATACCCCCACACTTAAAACACAATATTGTCCTCAATGTTGAAATAAAAGAAAAGGAATATAGGAGAATGACAAAAATAAAGTAAAATGCGAAAAATAAAAGATAAGGGAAAAGAAAGCAAATCTGTTTTTTTTTCTTTGTATGCTGGGTTGCCTCCTAGTAAGCACTTTTGTTTTATGTCATTGGCTTGACATGTTGAATGCTCATTCTTCATAGATTGGTTTACCTAACTCCGTAGAAGCGGTGAGTTCTATCGTCCAACCTTCATAGAAAGCTTTCAAGCGATGCCCATTGACCTTGAGTACTTTATTGGTTTCTAAACTTGTAATTTCAATTGCACCATAAGAAAAAATATTAGAAACAACAAAGGGTCCAATCCAACGAGAGCGCAACTTTCCAGGAAAAAGTTTCAAACGCGAATGATAAAAAAGGACTTTGTCTCCAACATTAAACTCTTTTCTTGTAATCATTCGGTCATGGAGACTCTTAGTCTTTTCTTTGTAAATCCTTGTATTCTCATAAGCATCATTTTATATTTCTTCCAATGTAATTCCAATCTTTTTGGGCACCAAAAGGATTGGCGCCACCCATTCAATATCCATGATGGGGTGAATGACTCCTGCATCATGAGGAACAGTTTGCAAAGCTTGCAAAGCCAATGTTGATACATGCACATTTTGGGGAAAACATATATGCCTCTCCATCTCTTCTATCTTGGTAAAATCATAGCCATAGCTTAAAGATACGCTTAATCCATCCTCATTATCAAAATCACAAACCAACACACACTTATTAACTCAGTCATAACATGTGATAGAATAAACAGTGCTATAAGGATGTCATTGCATCATGAAAATTTAATTGAATTTTTTCATCTCCTACCTCCATAGACAAAGTATCCTTACCACAATTAATTTTTGTATTGGCAGTTTTCAAGAATGGTCTCCCAAACAATATAGGAGTGTTGTTTGATGAATCACAAGAATCATGTTCCATATCAAGAATATAAAAGTTGCATGGAATGACCAAACTATCAATTTTGACAAGGACATCTTCTATCACACCAAGTGGGTAAACAAAACTACGATCCTTGTATACTACCAAGAAAGCTTTCAAACTGAAAGGTCATGAAATGGTAAGTATGGGTGAAGTTGTATCTGTTGTTGTTTAAAAGAATATGTTTTCAAGCAAAAAGACCCAGGTACGTTTACTATCCCATGTGTTATTGGTAATGCTAGTTTCAAAAGGGCCTTGTGCGATTTAGGTGCATCCATTAGTGTTATGCCTAAACATGTTCATGATTCTCTTAGTGTGGAGCCTTTGGACAAAACTAGCATTGTAATACAACTTGCGGATCGTAGTTTTGTTTATCCATTTGGTGTGATAGAAGATGTCCTAGTCAAGATTGATAGTTTGGTTATTCCATGCGACTTTTATATTCTTGATATGGAACATGATTCTTGTGATTCATCAAACAACACTCCTATATTGTTTGGGAGACCAATCTTGAAAACTGCCAATACAAAGATTGATTGTGGTAAGGATACTTTGTCTATGGAAGTAGGAGATGAAAAGATTGAATTTAATTTTCATGATGTTGTCGCACGTGTGCGGCGTCACGGCGAATATTCCACTTCAATCTAAATGTCTACCTGGCAAATATGGGGAGACAAGAAATTCTTGACTTTTATCGGTGGAAAAAGAGAATAGGAGTCACCACCTAGTATTTTGGTCACTAGGAACCCTAATTGGTCTCAAAGATCGGGTGTATGGACTGATTGCGTAAAGGGAAGGTATTAGTACCCCAAATACGCCTTACCTAAGATAAGTTGCATTGCTTGATTGCCTGATAAAAAAGCTAAGGTGTTATTATATTTCTAATTGTTGGTCCGTCTATGGTTCAAGAAAAGTCCTCCTCAATAAGGAAATCCTTATTTTATTGGGTAAAATTCTAACCGTTCTAACGTTTATATAAAAAATCTACATTTTTCATATCAGGAATACGTTTTACATATAAATTCGTAATCCCAGATACTAAAAGAAGACAAAAATATTTTTTTAGAATTTTTGAAATATTGGCCTAGTTCTCATGGCTCTAACAAACCTATTATTAAAGCCAAAGTGCATGCTAAAAATATTTTTGAATTTTTGTTTTATGTATAAAAAAAGGATATGATTTTTTTTTTAATCTTTGAGAGACTTGGCCGTATTCATGAAAACAAAATATATATTTTTTTATTTTATAATTTTTTTGCAATGTTTTGACGAAAACCGGGTATTTTAATACCAGATTTGTATCTTTACGGTATAAAAATACAAACCGATATTAAGCAAAATTAATAGAAAAATACATGAGAAAATTACAAACATTTTTAGAAAGTTTTTTCTTGGAATTTTTAATTTTTTTTTAAAAAAGAACAATGAATTACTCTCCACTATTCACGTGAACAATGAAGACCACCGAAGAAGAAGAAGAAAGAAAAAAAAGAAGAAGGGGGAGGAAAGCTGACCTGCGGTGGTTCTGACGGTGGCGGAGGACAGCGTGGTGCAAGCGGTGGAGGCTGATGGTGGCTACGACAGGAAGAAAGAAGAAGAAGAAAATCTGTAGGGGGAGAGGACCAGTGGTTGCTAGGGCTGGACGGTGGCTGAGTTGGCTTCCTGTGGTGGAGATGGTGGCTTAAAAGCTAACGGTGATGACAGTGGTGTCTGGGACGGCGAAGAGAGAGAGGGAAGAAGAAATTAAGAGCTGGTTGCAGAGAGGAGAGGGAGAGTGAAGATGGCAGACCGGGTTAGGAAGGTTGGTTTTTTGGCTGTCTTTGGACCCAAATTTCTCCACCCCTGGAGCATGAAGATCAAATATATTTATAGGCGGTGGAAGAGGGACACCTTTTTCTCTTATGGTGCAAAATCTCAGCCCTTGGTTCGACCCGAAACCATCCCAACCATTGGCTCAAAGTAGCAATGATGAACTGTCAATTTTGTGCAGGAAAAATGATTGGTCGGGTTGGCCACTTTGGGACAGTTCCACCGCCTCTACAGCCTCGATCATCCTGAACGGTTTGTACTAGCATGTAGTCAAGTGTCAGGGGATCATTTTCATGCAGGTTTCATTTAATTTGGGGAAGAAACGAGGGGTCAAATGCCTTGGGAAGGAGGCCCCTCGGGCAGCCTCTCTGAAGAAGAAGATGAACAGTAATTTTCTGCCAATTACGCTTCAGTCCTTTAATTTGTGATTTATCTCTAATTACACCCCTGATTGGCCTCAAACTTTTAATTTTGTTTAATTTCACCTCTGATGAACTTCAATTTAAACCCTAGATTCCAGCGCCTTTTCCGGTTTGGTCCTTGGTTTTGGATTTATTCAATTAAGTCCTTAATTGGCCATCAAACTTCAATATTTATGCAATTAAACACTTGATTTGACAAAATCAACTCTCAAAAATTCTAATTTAACCCCAGAACTTTAATTTCTTCTAATTAAAGCCCAAATTTACTTAAAAATTTAATTTTTCTTGCAATCAAACTCTCTATAAATTCAATTAAACCTCCAATAAAATTTAATTGAGTCTATAAATATTTGTTTTTGGACCTTCTTCAAATTGAATTTTCTTTGTCAACAAGGCTCTTCATATGTCAAAAATATACTGTAAAATTTCAATCTTTGTATTTTCTAACCTCCTCAACCAATTTTTAGCTATTTTCTAGGCACTCTGGCATCCTCCTCTCATTGTTATTATTTTTTAGTTGTTTTTAGTCCGAATATATATTTTTTGATTTTTTGGAAGAGAAAAAGTGAATTTGGGGAATAACCCAAAAATGGGTTATGATAGATGTAATGAAATATCCTTATAGCAATGTTTATTCTATCACATGCTATGACCAAGTCCATAAGTGTGTGCAACAAGTTTGTGATTTTGATTGTGAGGATGGATTAAATGTAGCTTTGAGTTATGGCTATGATTTAACAAGATAGAAGAGATGGAAAGGCATATATGTGTTCCCCAAAACATGCAGGAATCAGCATTGGCTTTGCAAACTGTCGCTCATGATGCAGGAGTCATTTACCCCCATCATAAACAGTAAATGGGTGGGGCCTATCCTTTTGGTGCCCAAAAAGACAGGAATCATGTTGGAAGAGATTCAAAATGATGCTTATGAGAATACAAGGATTTACAAAGAAAAAATTAAGAGTTTTCATGACCGAATGATTACAAGAAAAGAGTTTCATGTTGGAGACAAAGTCCTTCTTAATCATTTGCGTTTGAAACTTTTTCCTAATTGAACGGTAGAACTCACTGCTTCTGTGGAGTTAGCTGAACCAATCTATGAAGAATGAGTATGCAACATGTCGATCTAATGACATAAAACAAAAGCGCTTACTAGAAGGCAACCCAGCACAAAAGGAGAAAAAAAAAACAAATTTACTTTCTTTTTCCCTTATTTTTTATTTTTTGCATTTTACTTTATTTTTTTCATTCTTCTATATTCCTTTTCTTTTATTTCAACATTGAGGACAATGTTGTGTTTTAAGTGTTGGGGTATTGGGAGAATGTTGGTTTTCTTTGTTGTTCCAAAAAAAAAAAACAAATTTCTATGTTTGATCTTTTGAACTCCTATTGATTTATGAGAATGTGTGCATTATATATGAGAATTAATTGAGATAGATGGAGATATAAATCGAATGAATGAGCGTACATGCAAGTTTTAATTTTTAATTGGTTTAGGGATTGACTTTGAGAAAATGTCATGTTGACTTTATAGTGTTATACCAAAGCAAGCTTTTGAGACTTCAACATTATATTCTTTGATTGTGCATTCTTTCAATGATATGTATATCTAGAGTTTGCTTTATATTTTGTTGAGATTACATTCACATTACATATATATATGAAGATGATAAAGGCATTAGGAATTTTAACCACTTCAACCAAAAAACCCAACCTAAAGCATATTATCCTTAGTGAGCCCCTTTTGAGCTTGTTTATCTTTTCTTTGCTTTATCCATATATAAGCCTTAACTTTTTATATGTTTTTCTTTTCCCCTGGCCAAGGATTAGTAGAGCATATACTTATGATATCTCATGAAATTGTGGTTGGAAATTATGTGAAAAGAAAGAAGAAGTGATGCTTGATGAAAAGATGAGCAAAGTTGCCAAAGGTGAAAAACAAAGAAAAATAAAAGAAAAAAAAAAGAAAAGGAAAAGAAGAAGTGTTCTTTTATGTTCTTAAGATTTTATGTTGAAAGAACTTGAAATCAAAAGAAGTTAAGCATTGGTAATTAAAGATGGAAAATTTATGTGTTTTGATGAAATATCTTGTTTGAAATATCATTTTTCAGAATGCTCTATTTTCTTTGGTTTGAACCTTTCTTTTTTACTCTTTTTTACCTCACCTTAACTGTTGCTACCCAAATTTTGACCCATGTTTTGATAATTTTTTTAAAATAATAAAAAAAATAAAGATTTACATGTGGCGAGAACATAGAGCATCAGGGTTAAGGAAGCAATATATCAAGGAGATAATTACTGAATCATATATAATTACTGCAATATCATAGATATATGATTTGATTCGTGCTGGTTATGGAAAATAATCACTGCAATAAAAAATACCATATATATAGGATTTGTTGGTGCTGGTTATAGAAGACAATCTCTACAATAATTATTGCAATATTTCTTTAAATAGAACGTGTAAAGATTTTCTATATAAATGAACATTCAGCCATATACAAAAAAAAATGACAAGGGGCAAAGAGACAAACAAAAATCGAGGGAAAATAGAAAAACCCTAACCCTATTTCTCTAGCGAAGAACCCGTAGCCCCTGCTCATCTTTTGAAAATAAAAACAACGAAGCAGCCCCTCCCTCGGAGGAAACAAGGATCTCTCTCTGGCCATACACTATCCCCTCTCCCTTTCACTAGAACCCCCATTCCCCTCTCAGCCGTTCCACCATCGCCATCTCTCCTCCAAAACGTAGCAGCTCCCCTCTCTGTTAGTTCCCCATCTCCATTCTTCCCTTGCATGCAAAACCAGAGAACCCCATTTAAAGTCACAGCCCCATCTCTCTTTTCACAGACCTTCCCCTTCCCTTAGCAAAGTTTTCCCTTCCCGTCAGTCTAAAAAACAGCCCATAGCCGCTCATCAACACAAACTTTTAGACTCTCTCTCGACCACTCACCTTCAGCCGCACACTGCCCTTTCCATCTCCATTCTCAAAACCGAAACACATCTTCCCTCTATCACCCGAACAGCAAGAAAACCAAAGCCTCGTCCTCTCCTTCTTTCTTTTTGGCTTCTCCCCATCACCACCAGATTCTCCCCCACGGTCCGGCAACTTCTCTTAAGACCAGCCAAAACCGTGAGCCACAAGCAGCTAGCGTCAGGAGCTCTGCTTAACATTCCAAACAGACAGCTCTTCTCTGAGTCCTGCACCAGTACACAGCCGTCTCCAGCTTCAACAGCGGCGTCGTCTTCAGCTCCGGAAGCCATCGCTGACTCGCAGCCCCTCAATCACCAGGAGCAGGTACTAGCTGCAGCAGCAATCCAGGATGGCGACCAGTCTCGTCTCTGCACCAACAGCTGATCCCAGTCGTCCATATCTCTTCCCCATCGCCAGCAGTAGCTGTGTTTTCTTCTCTGCACTGGGAGCAAGAACCAGCAGAGGCGCGGTCATCACCATTTGCAATTCCTCAGCCACTTTGAGAAGCAATAAGCAAGAGCAGCAGGTCGGATCTTCCTTCATGAGCAGCGTCCAGTCGTCTCAGCGCCATCGTCTTCGCCCGTTTCAGCGCCAGGTAAGTTTCCATGCATTCTCTTCACTTTGTATTTTAATTACATAGCTACTGTGCATGCCTTTTGTGTTTACTGTTCAAATGAATTGTAATTCACTTGAACATTAGCTTTTTTTATTGTTTGTGTCCAGCCAGGTCACTTGCTTTGGCAAGTGACCCGGCCGGATCTACTGGTTTCACCCTTTTTTTTCTCCAAAAAAAGAAAGAGAGAGAGATTGATGATTTTCTAGCATATTTATTTTAAGGTTGTATTTTTTTTATTATAAAAAAATATATCAATCTCACATTTAGAATACCCGGTTTTCAACGCAAAGATGGCAAATATACATATATATATATATATATAAAATGTTTTCATGCATACGGCCAATACCCTAACATGTTTTGAACGTTTTTTTTTATATATAAAAAATAAATATTTGAAGTTTTGAAAATGTGTTTTCGCATGAATTTCTTAAACACAATAAAAAATTATTTCTCTTGCATTTCTGGATTTTACAACATGTTTGTAAAACTCCAAAGGGTATTGGCCAATATTCCAAAAAATATAAAAATCTTATTTTTTTGGGGGAAGTCATCTATTATTCACCGTTAATGTTTGGATAAAGAAATCTCAAAGGGATGAATATCCAAAATATTATTGGGAATAACTTGTTATTATTCACCGTTAATGTTTGGATAAAGAAATCCCAAAGGGATGAATATCCAAAATATTATTGGGAATAACTTGTTATTATTCACCGTTAATGTTTGGATAAAGAAATCCCAAAGGGATGAATATCCAAAATATTATTGGGAATAACTTGTTATTATTCGCTGTTAATGTTTGGATAAAGAAACCCCAAGTGGTTAATATCCAAAATATTTTTCTAGGAATAATAAGTCATCACACATCCTTGAAAGAAGCCTTAATTATAATCGAGGACATTTCAATTTTTTTACTCCACGGTTTACGAGCCGTGAGAGTATGAAACACTAAGGCAAAAATATGCTTTTAAAGCGCTCTGAATTTCCTTAGATTTCTAAATTTTTGTCTCTCCTCCTTGCGATTTACGACTCTTGAAATACTAAGGGAAAAATGAGCTTTTAAAGCACATGGAATCTCCTTGGATTTCTATAAATTTAGTTTGAATCAAACCTAGAAAAACTGATGGGATTAGAAAACACCAACACCATAGCAATTATAAAGAAACCAAACGCCAAGCAGCTTACCTTAGGTAGGGCGTACTAGGGGTGCTAATACCTTCCTTTTATGCAACCAGTCCCTTGCCTTAGAATCTCTGAAAGACCAGTTAGGATTCCTAGTGACCAAAATACTAGGTGGCGACTCCCTTATTCACAATAAAACAAAAGACCTCGAAACCAATCGAGGATCGCCGCGACGCCGCGCTCCGCTCGCGAGGGTGCGACAATTACCCTAGCCCTATTACAACCGGAAAATAAGACATTTTGATTCATGCATTGTTTGTAATATGTTAGTAATGGAGATGAGATTGAAAAGTAAGCTTATGGTAGAACATATTCATTAATTGAATTTGAGAGATTTAAATACATAAGCCCTAAATACATGAGTGTTCAAGTGTATATCAATGAGAGGACCTATCACTTTGGCATGGCATAGCTTTCATTTAAATCCTGACGATTAATTGAGTTTTGTAGTTTGCATTTAAATAAACTCATGAAAATTTATACTCTTTATCCTTGATTGTATTCTTGTTTATAATGCATATATTCTTAGAAATTTATGGGAGATTAATCATAGAGATTTGATTTAATTTAATTTCAATTTGATTTTACCAATCATTTCTTGAGGACGAGCAAAAGCTAAGTGTGGGGGGTATTTGATGCAACCATATTATTCGATAGTTTCACATACATTTAACTAGTGTTTTGCCTATGTTTTATACATAAAATGCCTTGATATTTTTTGTTTTATGTTTTGAAGGAACTTTTGGATTAAAGATGCAAAAAGGAGTAAATTGGAGGTAATTGATAGATTTAACCTTCAGTCGATGTTTTGTGTAGAGCGTGAGCTCTAGAGGTCGAAATGAAGTGTTTCTAGTGGTATTAAAAAGCTAACATCCATAACTTTCTGGACATATAAGGCAAGAAAATAAAATAAGAAAGAGCATGGAAATCACAGCCTTTAAAGTCAAATCTCACAATCTGCTAGTGTTGACCTTAGGCCATTCCGACTTGAATATCTTGAGCTATAGAATTCCAATTGACGCGAACTTAATTTTGTTGGCTTCCTGACTCAAAGAACTATCAGTGCTCTACATGTTAGCTAAAAAAAAATGTCATATGAGGGAGATATGTATTTTCAAAGATGACAACTGAATTCTGCCAGCAAACAGGTTTCGTGAAGAAACGAGTCCAAATTACATTTCGAAGCATCTAAATCGACATCCAAGTTTTTATTTCAGCAATTTAGCTTCTCTAAGTCAAAGCTTGAAGATTTCATGCAAGGGTATTTCTTATTTTTTTAGAAAAATAGTTATTGAAGTACTTAAATGTAAATTGTCTACTTAAGGGAGGGCTATTTTGTAAAATAGAGACTAGGGTTTCCTAGGACATAAAATAATGAGAGAAGAGAAGTGGGGCAGCCAACCAAGAAGAGAAAAATCCCCCTTCTCCTCCACAAACCCGAAATCATGCATTCCTCCTTTTTTGTTAATTGTTCAACAAACATGCAAAGCTAAACTATTTTTCTTGGTTGCAAGGACACGGAAACCTTCGGGTTTCAAGAACCGTGAGATCTATTTTACCTTTTATTTTCAGTTTATATGATGAATATGTTTGTTCTTCTATGCTTATTTTTTCTATGATTGCTTATTTTAATTGCTAGAGTGGACTCTAAGTTATTATTGTAGACAATCTATTGCTAAGATTGATATCAAAACCGGAGTTATGGTATATGAACTTCTGAAGCAACTGAATTTAATACCCAGCAAGACAATCTATTACTATCTTGTGTGTTGTGTTTTAAGTTAGGGTAATTAATTTATGCGATCGCGACATCGCAACAATCGCTACAAGTTCTAAGTTGTGAAATGGGTAATTCACCTCATGCAACTTTAGTTGTCTTGATGCATAAGTGATCACATGCCCATGTTGCATCAACACACATCCCAGACCCGTTTTTGAGGCATCACTATATACCACAAACCCTTATGTCCCTGATGGAAGGGCCAACACAGGAGCAGAAGTGAGCATCTCCTTCAGTTCTCAGAAGCTCGCTTCACAATCTTCCGACCAAACAAACCTTTGCGGGTCAGTTTAGTTAGAGGTGATGCTATGGTGGAGAACCCCTCAATAAACCTCCTGTAATACCCAGCAAGACCCAAGAAACTCCAGATTTATGTCACATTGGTAGGCCTCTCCCAATTCAACATGGCCTCAACCTTTCTTGGATCCACGAATATTTCTTCTTTGGAAATTACATGGCGCAAAAATACTACTTTGAGCCAGAAGTCACACTTATCCAGCTTTGCATATTATCGGTTCTCCCTCAAAGTCTGTAGCACAACCCTTAGATGTTGCTCATGCTCTAGGTAAAAGTTTGAATACACCAAGATATCGTCAATAAATACCACCACATATTTGTCCAGGTAAGGCCGAAACACTCGATTCATCAAGTCCATAAATACGGATGGAGCATTGGTGATGCGAACCCTAGTGGAATTTAATGGAATTCGCGACCCCAAGATCAATCTAATATGTTGAGATTTGAATGAGCTTATCATAATGGAAGATTTGCTCCAAGGTAACAAGACTATCAACCAACTCGATCACAATGCCTACACCTGGAGACGAGCAAATGAAGTATAAATTCACCATAAAGAATGGTCACTTTTTTGAAGAGTTGAAAGTTCAATCAAGAATCAAGATTGAGCAACCAAAAAGTTGGCTACAATGCTAAAAATATCATCAAAAGCTTGCCCTAAAATTATTTATACAGAGTATTTAAACTCCAAGCCAAAACCTTGGTTTCCCTCATGGGTCTCATGTAAGTCCAATTTAAATAATAATCAACTCAATTTAAAACTAGCCCAAACTAATTAAAATAAACAAAATAAACAAGTCTAAGACCTAAATAAAATGTCTCCTCTCAAAATAAATAAATTTTGATAGCCCAACTAATTAAATAAGACAAGTTCGTTGTTTCCGCATCCTGTTTGGCAGCAGCAAAAGCCCAACTTAAAATGGATGGTTCTCTCTCGTCTTAATAAATTAAAAGGCATGCCATATATCATTGGAAAGTTATGGAAGTCTAGTTTCCAGCCCAACTGGAATCACTCAAAATTCAATCTATAGCTTCAGTTATGACCAAAAGAGTAATGAAAGGTCAAACTGTCCAAATCTAGTCTTCTTCTCCCAATCCTTGTGTAATGGTCTTGGTTCCATCAACAAGCCCCTCTTGAACATGAATCAGGTTAATCAAGGCTTGCTCTTTATTATTACAAATCCTCTTGAAGTCCACCTTAGCCCATATCTCTTGAAGAAGTCCATTGAAAGCTTCTTTGAACTTCTTAGCCCTAAGCTTAGTAACTGGACCAACTGCAACCTCCAATGGATCCTTTGATGGTTGGATCGCATCATCCCCTCTCTCCTCAAAAGGATTCAACCTCGAATCATCACCTACATCAAACAAAGAAAGATCAGAAACATTAAATATAGCAGTAACACCATACTCACTTGGTACATCCACTTTGTAGGCATTATGATTAATCTTTTTTATGATCTGATAAGGACCATCTCCTTAAGGCATCAACTTTGATCTTCTTTGTTTAGGAAACCTTTCCTTTCTTATATGCACGCAAACTCAATCACCTGGTTCAAATCTCACCAATTTTCATCCCTTATTTGCTGTGTTTGCATATTGTTCATTCTTCTTTTCTATTTGTTGCCGAATCTTTTCATGAAGATCTTTCACCGCCTGTGCTTTTTGATTACCATCAAGACTGACCCTTTCATCAACAAGTAAAGGAATCAAATCTAATGGTGTCAAAGGGTTAAAACCATACACAATCTCAAATGGTGAATAATCAGTAGTAAAATGCACACTATGATTAAATGCAAATTCAATGAATGGCAAACAATCTTCCTAATTTTTAAGATTCTTTTGCATGATAGCTGTTAACAATTGAATTAAAGTCCGGTTAATAACTTCAGTTTGGCCATGTGTTTATACATGACAAGTACTAGAATATAAAAGTTTAGTTCCTAATTTGCCTCACAAAACCTTCCAAAAGTAACTAAAAACTTAACATCTCGATCAGATACAATGCTCCTACGAAGACCATGTAGCCGAATGACCTCTCTAAAGAATAGGTTAGCTATATTTGTTGCATCATCGGTTTTATAGCAAGTAATGGAATGTGCCATCTTAGAAAATCTATCCATAACAAAAAATATAGAATCTCTCCCTTTCCTAGACCTAGATAGACCCAAAATGAAATCCATAGAAATATCAACCCAAGGTTCCTTAAGAATAGGCAAAGGTGTGTATAATCCATGAGGCATTATCCTAGACTTAGCTTGTCTTCATGTTATGCACCTATTACATATTCTTTGCACATCTCTTTTCATATTAGGCCAATAAAAGTGCTCATGCAAAACCTCCAAAGTTTTAGTAATTCCAAAATGCCCTATTAAACCTCCCCCGTGTGCTTCCCTCACAAGCAATTCACGTAAAGAACAATTAGGCACACATAATTTATTTTCCTTAAACAAAAATCCATTATGCCTAAAATGTTTATCCTTGGCCGAAACCTTGCATATGTCATATATAACATCAAAATTATGATCATCAAGATACAATTCCTTAATATACTCAAATCTTAGCAATTTAGTATTAAGAGTATTGAGAAGAACATACCTTCGCGACAAGGCATCGGCGACCACCTTTTCCTGACCATGCTTGTATTTAATCACATATGAAAAAGTTTCAATAAACTCAACCCACTTAACATGTCTCCTACTTAACTTACCTTGACCCTTCAAATGTTTCTACGATTGGTGATCAGTATGTATGACAAACTCTTGAGGCCACAAATAATGTTGTCAAGTCTCCAATGCCCTCACTACTACATACAACTCTTTATCATAAATGAGATAGTTAAGAGTTGCACCATTGAGTTTCTCATTAAAATAAGCCATGAGTCGTTTTTCTTACATTAGAACAGCTCCAATACCTATTCCTGAAGCATCACATTCAATCTCAAAAGCTCTATTAAAATAAGGTAAAGATAATAAAGGTGCCGAAATCAACTTTGATTTTAACAAGCTAAAAGCATTTTCTTGTTCTTTTCCCCACTTGAAACCTATGGCTTTCTTAACAATTTCAGTCAATGGAGAGGCTATCGTACTAAAGTCTTTAACAAATCTCCTATAAAAACTAGTCAAACCATGAAAACTCCTAACATTTGTTATGGATTTTGGTGTAGGCTATTCTTGAATAGCCTTAACCTTAGCCTCATCCATTTCTATACCTTTTGCACTAACCACATATCCAAGAAAAACAATCCTATCCATGCAAAAGTCATAATTTTTCAAATTAGCATATAAGGACTCTTTTTTAAGCACATCAAGAACTTGTCTCAAATGACCTATATGCTCATCAATCTCCTTACTATAAATCAAGATATCATCAAAGTAAACAACTATAAACTTACCAATAAAAGCACGTAATGGAATTTAATAGAATTCGCGACCCCAAGATCAATCTAATCCAAGATTGTTGAGATTTGAATGAGCTTATCAAAATGGAAGACTTGCTCCAAGGCAACAAGACTATAAACCAACTCGATCACAACGCCTACACCTAGAGACGAGCAAAGAAAGTATAAATTCACAACAAAGAATGGTCAATTCTTTGAAGAGTTGAAAAGTTCAATCAAGAACCAAGATTTAGCAACCAAAAAGTCGGCTACAATACTGAAAATATCATCAAAAGCTTGCCCTAAAATTATTCATAAAGAGTATTTAAACTCCAAGCCAAAACCCTAGTTTCCCTAATGAGTCTCACATAAGCCCAATTTAAATAATAATCAACCCAAGCTAAAACTAGCCCAAACTAATTAAAATAAACAAAATAAACAAGTCTAAGACCTAATAAAATGTCTCCTCTCAAAATAAATAAATTTTGATAGCCCAACTAATTAAATAAGACAAGTTCGTTGTTTCCCCATCCTGTGTGGCAGCAGCAAAAGCCCAAATTAGAACAGATGGTTTTCTCTCGTCTTAATGAATTAGAAGGCATGCCATATACCGTTGAAAAGGTATAGAAGTCTAGTTTCCAGCCTAACTTGAATCATATCAAACTTCTATCTGTAGCTCTAGTTATGACCAAACGAGTAACAAAAGGCAAATTGTCCGAATCTAGTCTTCTTTGATGGTTGGATTGCATCAATAGGTTAACCCAAAAGGCATCACCAAAAACTCGTAATGCCCATAATGGGTTCTGAATGTAGTCTTCAGTATGTCTTGTTCCTCAATTCTCAACTAGTGGTATCCAGATCTCAAATCTATCTTAGAGAATACCCTAGCACCTTTCAATTGATCAAACAAATCATCTATTCGTAAGAGTGGGTATTTTTTCTTCACAGTAACTTTATTCAATTGACGATAATCGATGCACAAACGAAATGTCCCATCCTTCTTCTTTACAAACAATACCGGAGCTCCTTAAGGCGAGTTTCTAGGCCAAATGAAACCTTTATCTAACAATTCCTGAAGCTGGACCTTCAGTTCAGCCAATTCCATAGGTGTCATCCTATAAGGAGACTGGGCTATAAATTCCTGGAATAGTTTCTATGGAAACTTTAATTTCTCTAACTGGAGGTAATCCAGGCAACTCTTCTAGGAATACATCTGGAAACTCCCTCACAACAGGAATACTAGCCAAATCTATGCTACCCTTTTCCAGCTCTTTTACATGGGTTAACCAAGAACAACAACCCTTCCTCAGTAACTTTCCAGCCACCAAGACTGAGATTAAACAACTTGGAATTACTTTTCTTTCCCCTTTAAACACTACTCTTTTATCACCTATTCATTGGATGATCACTGTTTTTGTGAAACAATCCATTAGTGCCTTATGTTTACTTAGCCAATCCATGCTCAGAATCAAGTCAAAATCATATAACTATAACGGCATAAGATCTACCCTCAATTCTAACCCTCCAATATATAGTTTTACCCCTCTAGAAATATCATCAATATGTATATTCTCTCCTAGAGGTGCACTAACCGTCACTCCTACACTCAACTTACTAGATAACTCATGCAAGCTATTCATAATTCTATAAGTTATAAAGGAATGACTAGCTCTACGATTAATTAAAGCATAAACTTGCATTGTATCTAACTGTAAAGTATCTGTCACCACATCAGGTACAACTCCTACATCCTCGTGGGTCATGTGATATACTCGACCCTGAGTCCTCCCCTCCTGAATTTTGGGCCTCCCTCAAGTAGCACTCGTCCCTGACTGGGTAGATCTGATAGGATGATCGACTGTAACTGATTGTTGTTGGCTCTGGACCTTAGTCCTTTGATCATGAGCTCCCTCGGAGGTTCTATGATTAGTACTTAAAAGTACATTTTTATCAAAGTTTTATATCATCATATTGCACTTAAAGTATCATTAAATTCATTAACTTAAGCATGTTTTATAATAACAAGTCTGATAATATAAGATATCTTTAATTTATGGTAAATGCTCATTTTAAATGCAGGCATATCTCACAATTTAAAGGATTGGTTGATGTGTTTATCTATTGAAAGTGAAAAGACAAAGAGAGGGCTAAGCTTAACGAAGAGATGCTGGTTCAAACTGGAACATCATTCGGTTATTGGATCATAATTGGAGCTATAGAACATGGATTTAGGTCTGGTTTATATGGATGGAAAGCTAAGACATAAGCCTAAAACCTTCATGAGAGTCCAAGATTCAAAGCAGTTGTTTTCAAGTTCAAATTGTAGCAACAAAAGAGAAGTCAGAATCTGTCCCGCATCCCAGACATTGTTCAATGTTCAACCCATATCTCGAGTTTTAGAAGTCTAAATGATCTCATTCTTGTTTTGTTGGAAAGCTGAGATAGATTTCCAGAACTTTCATGAGGACTATCTGTTCAAATTCTGACGTTAGCAATGATGGTTTGTTCAGACAAGAAGATAATAGTTGTCACCAAGTCAAGAGGTGGTCACCCACTCAATAATTAGTCATCAAATCAATAGTTCTGACTTTTAGCCTATAAAAGGAGGCATTTGCCATACATTTAGACATCTTGGTGTTCAGATCAAGATCACTCTCTTTCTTTGTATTTTGTAATGTTCAAGTTTTATTTCATGTTATGTTAATCTCTTGTTTATGCTTTTCATTTCCTTTACTTTACTTAGTTAATGTATATCATTATTATGTTTTTATTTTGTTTATTTATGTTTCTCATCTTCATTATGTTTAGCTAAGTTAATTTTGTCAAGGTGAAAAGGGTACACTAATGGTGTAAGAATAAGTATAATATAAACTCAACATGGACTTTAATATTTGATACTAACATGTTTTGTGTTTGTTATCTTACTTACTCTTAATACCTTGCTTGTTAAATGGTTAATCTAGATTTGTGTTGTAAAACCCTTGGTATAACAAATACTTGACACTTTCATAGCCTACTGTATGGTATAACCGACACTTGTGCTATGAAAGGAACTTGATTTGTTGTTCTCAAATAAGATAATTAATATAATCATGTTAATAATTTATAATCCGATTGGAACCTCCTTTGTGTGTGGTTTCCAATTGAGTAATAAAAAGAGTTTATACTATACTTATTTGAAATACCATTAGTGGATCCTCTAACTTTGACAATTGCTTTATCCTTGTTTAATCCTTACATCAATATCACATCTCAAAAGTTCTCTTCAACTACCTTTTCATTTATTGTTTATAATTTTATATAGTTCACCTCCCAGTGGTTCGGGGTCTTGCCGGGTTATTTATTACTTCGACACTGCTGTAATTAGGATAAGACATCAATCTTTTGATCGTGTCATTCTACGGGGACAATCCTTCTTCCTGTTATTCGTGTCCCCACAATAGTAACAGCCTCTGCCTATATGTGGGCACTCTCTCTATCGATGCCTCTCTCCTCTACAAATATAACATCTCCCCGGCATCGCGGAGCAATCTCTAGGGTGTCGCTGCTCACACCTCTGATAGAATGGATACATGGGTCCCTTTTGCTCTGTAGACCCTCCCGAAGTCGCGACTCCCTATCTAGCATGTCCTCCCCATGATCCTCCTCCACCCACTTGCCTAGATCCTCCTAAGCTACCTCCTGGGTGAAACTCCCACCTCTCTTCTCTGGAACTGTCTTGAGGATTGCCCACTCTTTCCTTTCTTTGAGAAAGGAGGTCTCCCAGTTAAAGACCCGAAATATCTCTTTTTAGCTCTAGTCACCTGACTCTACTCAACCATTGGCTTTGGGGCATCTCTTATTACCCTCTCCATATCCTGAATAGCCCGTACCAATTCCCGAACAGACTAAAACTGAATGGCTATCAATATCATCCTTAGCTCTTGCCTCGATCCATCACGGAACCTCTCAACCCTGTGGCGCTCAGTGGGAAGTTAAGTGGAGGCAAAAGCTGCTAAATCTTGGAATGTCCTCTCATACTCCAGAACTGTCAAATCTCCCTGCCTCAAATCTAAAAACTCTTATTCTTTCTCCCTCCTATGCTCCCAAGAATAGTAACTCTCCTCAAACTCTTCAAAAAAGTCCCACCATCTCAATACCTCCCCCAATCGTCTCTCTTTGATGGTCTCCTACCAAGAGCGGGCACTTTCAATCAATAGTTGAGTCACACAGTCCACCCGTAGCTCCTCTAGCACCTACATCTGACTTACAACTCATTCTATTTTCCTCAGTCAGTGCCCAGCAACCTCAGCATCCTCTTCGTCACGGTAAGTCATACAACCCATCTCTTGCATACCCTTTACCCACTACACTATGGTGACTACTCCCCCTAATCTAGGAGCTGTACTAGAGGCTCCTGCTACCATTCTTGCTGCTAAAACTCTCACTATATGATCCATAAAAGCAGGATCTGAAAAGGGGTTTGGCGCAACTGTTGGCGCCACTGGTGGGGGTACATGATCTCCTCCTTGTCTGTCTGATACCTTAGACATTGATACCCCTACCTGACGGGACACCGAATCATCTTGAAGTCTCACTAACTTGTCTCTTTCAGGATATACTGATGTTGCAAGTACAAGAGAGGAGGTGTCTGCCATGGGATCCCAGTCTAGATCACTTTCATAATGAAGACTCTGATCACTTCCCCGAACTGGGGATGGATCAATCCTGGCTCCTTGCCTTGTTCTAACCATCCTGAAACACGTTTCAAAACCATATCAATATTCTTGTCCTTGGAATAGCAACCTAAGCTCTGATACCAAAATGTAACATGCCCATATCTGGGATTAAGCAGCAATCTCATGTCAATTGATACACAGAGTAATTAATTTTGTTTTTATATATATATATATATATATATATATATGTGTGCAAGGTGTTCATATTAAAATTTATCGAAATTTTCACTAAAATTTTGGCAGAGTCTCCCCTATATCGGGAGGTCCCAGGTTATCGACATTTAACCTGTTTACATTTCTAATATTCCACATCTCATAACTCAATCACGACCTAATCGTCTTGGGTCTCAATCCTACAAACACATCGTCATCACAACCATAATATTTATAACATACATTGAACAACAAATATCATTATAGAGGAATAAATGAGATAAATATGTATACATGGACACAATCATATAAAATTCAGAGTTAAGATTATCTATTCAAGTTTAAACATTGATTATACAAATTAAGTTATATACAAGTTGTAATATTACAAAATACAAGGGTATACTTCCTAGAACCTAGAATTACAAAAAGTGACATAAGCTAGGATCTACTCCTGTCATGCATACGATGGTCCTGAAAACAAAATACATATTATTGAAACTTGAATACCACAATAAATATCACAACACAAATATCCAACAATTTAAAAAGGCAAACATGCATTCATATTTTATTCACTTCTCCCTTCTGGTTTTCATTGAAAACTCTTTCTCATTCAACTACTAAAAACTATTTCCTCTTCCATTATCAACCTCCATTCAAGATTTCATAAGATCAACCACGATTATTTCCGTTTAACACATTACCGATATCAATTTTACTAGTATCATCATCACCCCGTAGGAGTCGATGTAAGGTAATGCCCTTCCCCGGGATCCTAACATACATTAAATATATGCTAGCCAAATACATGGCGATCCCCTTCCTCGGGATCCTAACATACACTAAATGTATGTTAGTCAAAACATGGTGATCCCCCTACCCGGGATCCTAACATGCACTAAATGTATGCTGGTCCACGCCTCATATCACACTTCTCATATTTCCGTTGTCAGCGATAATTTCATCACTTGACAATTCACACAACAACCTTTCACCTCGAATACACATACATTCAGAATACTATCCAAAATATCAAAATCATTACGCAAACTTTCCTCCTTTCACATAATATTCAACATTCAGTAATTCACATTTCACATCAATAACATATCAAATCATGGAATTTAACTAAAAAGTATAGGTGCGGATCACCTACCTGCAGTAAAAGCTCTACTCGTGCTCCCCTGTTGTTGCTACACCACTTTGGTGGTCCCTCTTGCAATCACAAGCTTATCTCGTAAATTTTCCTCATTCAATGATACATTTTATAATAACCATATTAACAACCAATAAGTCTTTCTTTCAATCATTCCTTTCTTTATATATGGACCGTTACTGTTTAAATCTCAAACTGTTACTGTTATGAACTGTTACTCATTCGAGCCGTTACTGTTTTGAACTGTTACTCTTTAAAAGTGTTACTCTTTTAAATTGTTACTATCTGCAGAGGTCGCATTTCAACGTCCTCTCAGATTTTTAACTCTATCTAGAGTTCTACGACTCTGTTTCAAGCGAGGTTGGTCACATTGAAAGCTAAAACATGGGGCTACAAGTCCCTTGAAGGAGGAGAACAAAGTTCTGCTCCCAAGACAGTTAAATTTGCTCATCAACAAATTAAACTTACTGCCTTATAGTTTTTGTCGTGACCCAGTCTCGGTTGGTAAACCATAATTGGAGTTCTATAGCTCCAAATTAAGCAAGGCAAATTTCCTTAGTTAGTCAACATCTAAAACTATAATTTCTATAAAGGAACCTGATCCTAATTCCCTCATCCTCTTACCCAAAATCTCACTGAAAGTTGAGAGATAAGCCTGTCCAGATTCATCACCCCTTCTATTCACACATGACATTCACAAATTACATTTTCTGGGTACATTATCATGGTTTCATGCCCCAAATCATATACAACACATGAATTAACTTAATTTTAACATCTATTACTTTTTCCCCAATTCAAGTCTAAGAACCCTAATTAGTACTTAAAAGTGCATTTTTATCAAGGTTTTATATCATCATTTTGCACTTGAAGAATCAATAATTCCTTAATTAAAGCATGTTTTATAATAACATATCTAATAATATAAGATACCTTTAATTTATGGTAAATGTTCATTTTAAATGCAGGCCTATCACATAAATGAAAGAATTGATTGATGAGTTGAAGTACTGAAATTGAAAGGACAAAGAGATGGCCAAACTTAGAAAAGAGATGTTGGTGCAGTCTAAACTGTAACATTGTTCGGTAATCGAGTCATATCTAGAGCTGTAGATCTCGGATTTAGTTCTACTTTATATGGATGGAAAGGTAAGACATAGGCCTACAACTTTCATGGGAGCCCAAATTTAACAAGGCCGTTTTCAAGTCCAAATTATAGCAACAATGAAGAAGTTCGAATCTATCCTGCAACCCAGACACTATTTAGTGTTCAGCCCATATCTCGAGTTCTAGAAGTCTAAATGATCTCAAATGTTTACCCTGGAAAGATGAGACAATTCCCTAGAACTTTCATGATTGAAGTCTGTTCAAATTATGATGTTATCAATGACATTTTTGGAAGACAAGAAGATAAGAATTGTCACCAAGTCAAGATGTGGCCACCCATTCATCAATTAGTCAACAAATCAATAGTTCTGAATTTTGACCTATAAAAGGAGGCATTTGCCATGTATTTAGGCATCTTGGTGTTTAGATCAAGATCATGCTTTTGCTCTCTCTTTTGTAATACTTAAGTTTTGCTTATATTAATCTCTTGCTTATGCTTTTCATTTCCTTTCCTTGTTTATTTATGTTTCTTTTTTTCATTATGTCTAGCTAGGTTAATTATGTCAAGGTGAAAAGGGTACACTATGGTGTAAGAATAAGTATAATATAAACTTAACATGGACCTTAATGTTGGATACTAACATGCTTTATAGTTGTTATCTTCTTCACTTTTAATACTTTGCTTGTTAAATGGTTAATATAGATTTATGTTGTATAACACTTGGCACAACAAATACTTGGCACTTTCATAGCCCATACTGTACGGTATAACCAACATCTGAGCTATGAAAGGAACTTGATTTGTTGTTAACATAAGTTATAATCATGAATGCCTGACAACATTTACAAGTATTAGCATTATTTGAATAAGATAACTAATGTAATCTTGTTAACAATTTATAATCCGATTGGAACCTCTTTTGTGTGTGGTTTCCAGTTGAGTAATAAAAAGAGTTTATACTATACTTGTTTGAAATACCATTAGTTGATTCTCTAACCTTGACATTTGTTGTTATCATTGTTTAATCCTTACGTTAATCTTCCATCTCAAAGTTCTCATCAACTTCTTCTTCTTCTCCTTTATTATTATTATTATTATTATTATTATTATTATTATTATTATTATTATTATTATTATTGGTATTAGTATTAGTATTAATATTATTATTAGTAGTAGTATTATTACTACTATTATTGTTGTTGTTATTGTGTTGCTATTAACTATAATTTATACAATTAACCTCCCTGTGGTTCGACCCCGGTCTTGTCGGGTTATTTATTACTTCAACACTTCTGTACTTGGGAGTAGACATCAATCTTTTGGTCGTGTCAAACCCTAATCTATAATTCAACATCAAAGCATCAATTCATAATCGAATTTGAAATGAATTATAAGATCTATAATTCAACATCAAAGCATCAATTCTTTAACCAGTTGAAAATTTTTGATTCCCTTCTTCTTCTTTTTCTAATGACAACCGACCCTCCTTCATCAAAGCATCAATTCTTGTTCATATTTTCTTTTTAATCCCTTGCCCACAAGTGTTTATTCCATCTATAAACCCTTAATATTGGATGAGTTCTTGAAATTTTGGTGTTTCTCTCTTGATTTTGCAAGAATGGATACAAAAACTCTATTTTCTTTCTTTTTGGTTGCTGCAGATTTTTGGTGAGGAGAGGAGTATTTATACTCTATAATTTCTCTTATTTGTACTTAGGTCCAATTTCCTTTAAGTGTATTATTTTTGCCCCCACATCTTTTTCTTCTTATAATTAAGTTATACTTCTTTTCATTTCTTATAACTCCACCCCAGAACTTTCTCTTAGTTTATTTTGTTCAATTAAATCCAACCCTTAACACTACCGGGTTAATGTATAATGTCTTGAATTATTTCGCCCGGAAATTTATATCTAGAAATTTCTGAATTCCTGTTTTTATTTAACCATATGCATGAATTTCTTCACTTTTATTTTCCATGTAGTTAGTTTGCAATTTAAGCAACCTTTATTTTTCCCGGGGTTTACGCTCTACCATGACTTGTTCTTTCCATTTTATTCAATTTTCTTTGTTAGATGTTCTTGAAATTGGCCTCATTTCATTTTTGTTTCCTTGTCCTTTTAGTTAATTTTAGTTTCCTTCACAGCTAGCTTAGGTCTTATGCCAATTTTCTTAGGGTCCTCTTCTTTATTTTTGGTTTTGGATCTTAATAACAAGAGGAAGGAAGTTTCATGACCCATACCTTTCGAATCTAAGTAAGTTTAGGGAAGGTTTGACAATATTCTTTCTCTTCTCCTGCTGGTTCTGCTCCTTCTTCTTCCTTTCATGTTTTCTAGCCCTTTTTCCCTTCCTTCTAGGCAGTTGTCCAATCTTCTAATAAGATCTCAACTCTCCCTCACACGTTCACAAGGCACTCTCTGCTGGTTTGGTTGAGGTTTTCGTTGGAAAGAAGGAAGAGAAGAGCAACATGCAGCTGGACATGCAGTTGTTGCAGACAACTTTGGGAAGAGGAAGGGTCACCTTCTCTCTCGCCTTTGTATTTATACTCCCCATTACATGAGGTGGGGTGTTTGGGGTTGGTTTAAATGTGTTCTTATCCTTGTTTTGGCTCTCCAAAATCGGTTTAACCCCACCCTCCCAGCTCCTTAAGACAATCCGATTTGTTTCCCTAACTTTTAATAAAACTACGTCGCTGCCTATTCAAAAATCAGCAATGACGGTGGAGCTATTTTTTTTTGGTTGTTTACTTAGTGAACAATCAGATTCAGATTCTGTTGTAAAATGCATTTCTAAATGAAAAGCACTTTGAACCGCCACCGCTACCACAATCTCAATCACACTCTTAATGGGCAACAACATATTTTCCATGTGTGGTATGGACTCCATATTAATGTGGTATCCTTATGGTGTATGGAAAAAAATATTCTATCCTTATTATAGTAGTAATCTATCATTAAATAAGTTTCCAACTCAACTAAGAATACTTTGCAAACAAAAAAACTAAAGAGGAGGCAACTTGAGATTTGATTCTCCTAGCTTATATGGGAGTTCTAAAGGGCATTAAATCTGATACTATTATATTTAGGATATTAAATTCGGATTTGTTATTATTATTATTATTATTATTTTCATCTTAGTTTAGGGTTTATTTATATTATTTGGGTTTAATTGTAAGTGGGCATCATATAAGTCCACAAAAGGGGTTCTTTAGGGTTTGTTTCAGTTTAGAGTCAGTATAAATAAAGGTTTAACTAGACATGTAAGGGTTATGCAAGTTTCAGATTAGTAAACTTCTTTTGCCGCACTTGTTGTGTGTTGGTGGGATAATCTCCCTTTATTGTTTATCTAAAGAAATGAAAAACGACTTATCATATAACAACTGACTTCGTGGTGTTATCCTTATACTTCTCGTTTGCGAAACAATATTCGTTGGGTGGAGGTTTTTGTTTCTAATAGTGTTGGTGCATAAGTATAAGTTATCTTTGTGTCACACTCCTATCAAACCTAATTTACTCGGCTTTTCAGGAATTGGTGTCTTTGCGTGTGGGTTACTTGACCGCGTGTTCAAGAGGTTCGCATCATTTGGTATCAGAGCTTGGCTCCATCTATCAGGTTATATCTTTTTATTTCTTGTATTTTGTTTTTATCTTCCACGTCAATTTTTCTTTGTGTTGTCTTTGTTTCAAGTCTGATCTTGTTTCAAATCAATTTCGATTAGATTGTCTTCTTCCTTTGTTATTCTCGATTAGTTGCGTTGAATTGAGTCTTTTGGGATTAAAAACAAAAGGCGTCATATTATTCTTTCTATCCAAAATTTCTTTTTAGAGTAAAAAAATAATAATTTCAGAAAATGTTATTTAGAACAAAGGGGTTTGTTTCGCTTCTGTTTTACGTCCACTTATCAAACCATCTTGTAATTGTGTCAAAAATGATATTCTGGTTATTTAGGATGAAATTGCACAATATATCCATTTTCAACTTATTTGAACATCGTTTGGTTTAGGTTCCAAATTCGGGTTTTAAAGGGGCTGATTCGCATCAGTTTCACGTCCATATATCAAATCCATTCGGAATTAAATCAAACTTTATATTCTGGTTGTTTGGGGTGAATTTACTCTAAATATCAAATTTCAGACCATTTGGAAGTCGTTTGGTTTAGGGTCCAGATTTGAGTCTAAACTTTTAAGGGATTCGTTATGTCGTCAATTAAAAGTCCATGTAATTTTGGGTCAGTTTTCAGTCCTTAATGTCTTCTTACTTTCTTTACTATCATTAGCTTTTGTTTTAGTTTCTGATATAAAAAAAATGCGAAGGGAGTATTACCGTCATGATTTCATGTATTTTATTGAGGTACTATGGCAAAAGAAGAGGAGGATTCAAAAAAAGAGGTGGTATCAAAGGGAGAGAAATAAAGAGATTAGTGTTCTCAAAAAAGAAACCAAGAGTCTATCCCATATTCTGGGGGAGATGCACAACAACTTGATGTGTTAACGGCATTAGTCGATGCCCAGCAAGCTTAAGAAAGAGAGGAGCAAAAATGCTGCAATGATGATAGACAAAAGAGAAGGGTTGCTACCTTCATCCAAAGTTGTTGGCGATGATTGTTGGGAAGAAAAGAACTCCAAATGCTTCAAAAAGAGGCTAAAAATTTGTCCCTTATCCCTATTAATGATTCGAGGATGAATCATCTTGAAGAGAGAGGGAATGATATGATCTGGGCAATGAAAAAACAATTAGATTCAGATTTTGACATAAAATACGCAACTGTCCAGTTTCATAGCAACAGTCATAATTCTCAATTCAACCGTTGGATCAAGCTGAAATGTACGTGGAGTCTCCTGACATGTTGTCCTACCTTGGGTTAAAATTTCAGGTCAATCAGAGTTCGGGAAGGCATTGCAATACTGGTCAACATAGGCTGTACGAATTTTGTTATTTACTTCCTTTTGACTTGTGGACTTCCTATTTGGCTAGGATTCTTTTCCTACAAGGATGTGGCAGCTAGTTTTGGAAATTTCCTAGTCCTGGAAGGATATTTAATAGGAAACAACATAGTTTTCATGTGTGGTATGGACTCCATATTAATGTGGAATCCTTATGGTGTATGGAAACAATTATTCTATCCTTATTATAGTAGAAATCTATCATTAAATGAGTTTTCAACTCAACTAAGAATACTTTGCAAACAAGGAAATTAAAGAGGAGGCAACTTGAGATTTGACTCTCCTAGCTTATATGGGATTTCTAAAGGGCAACAAATCTGATACTATTATATTTAGGATTTTAAATTTGGATTTATTATTGTTATTATTATTTTCTTCTTAGTTTAGGGTTTATTTATATTATTTGGGTTTAATTGTAAGTGAGCATCATATAAGTCCACATAAAGGGTTCATTAGGGTTTGTTTTAGTCTAGAGTCAATATAAATAAAGGTATAATTAGACATGTAAGGGTTACGCAATTTTCAGATCAATAAACTTTTTTTACCACACTTGTTATGTGTTGGTGGGATAATCTCCCTTTCTTAATTCTCTAAAGAACTGAAAAATGACTTATCGAAGAATAACTGATTTCATAGCGTCATCCTTATACTTCTCGTTCGTGAATCAATATTCATTGGGTGGGGGTTTTCATTTCCAATAGTGCTAGTGCCTAGGTATAAGTTATCTTTATTTCACACTCCTATCAAACATGATTTATTTGGTTTTCTAAGAATTGGTATCTTTACGTGTGGGTTGCTTTACCGCGTGTTCAAGAGGTTCGCATCAACATTTCTTGAACCTTTCTGGTTGATTTTAAAAAATCTTCCTTGAAAATTCCTAAAAATATGTTTATGATATTTATGTATATATATATTTTTTGTTTTGAAATATAGATCCCCTCTTTTTTGTCAACTTCTTGAACCCTTTTGTTTATTTGGTTTCTAACCTACTTGAGACGGCATATAGGTTTTTGTATGGTTTTCAAGATGCTTTAAAAATTATTGAGATCCATGCCTTGTTTGCGTTCTAACCTACTTGAGCCAGCATATAGGTATTTTTTTTTATACATATATACTTTCATTTTTTTTTGTTGAATTTTTTCTGTTTTAATAATTTTAATAAATTTACAATTAATTTGGCATAAAAAGTTGCAATTGAAAAAATTACTGAAAATTAAAACAAAAATGAAATTATTATGGAATGATACCATGTTTTATTATAAAAAAACCTTTTTAGTATAATTTTTAATTTGGGATAAATTATCTTAACAAAATTTAAAAAAAAAAGAAACGAAAAGAAAGAGACATAATTCAAATTTCAAATTCATGCTCCAACGGTCATATGATCTAGGGTTTTTCACCCGAACCCCTCAAGACAACTATATAGCCACAGCTCTTCACTCTCAAAAGCAGCCACAGAAACTGCACCAGCACCTGCTCCAGCTTTCGCAGCCAAAGCAAAGCAAAAACATCTTGTTTTTCGTTTTCATTATCAATTCAAAGATGGATTTCCAGAGTCTTTCGAGGAAAGAGCTCCAAGATCTATGCAAGAAGAACAAGATCCCTGCTAACATGACCAATATCGCCATGGCCGATGCCCTCAAAGTTCTTGACAAGGTACGAACGAAATATAATCTTTTCTTTGAAATGATTAACCAACCATTTAATATTCTTGCCTGTATTCAATGAAATTAAGATTTAATCTTCCGGATCCAATTTTCTATCAATGAACGAGCAGCCTTTCTTGAAATATTCAATAAAATCCGTTGATATCTTCTTGATTTTAATGCCATGGATTTGTCTCATGCAGACCGATTGGCCACTTTGAGTGAACCATTGAAAAAAAAATATTATGATATACTATTAGATATTTGTGCAATTATTTTGGTTGTCAAATAATTTTGAATACTGCATTTCTTATATATATATATATATATATATATATATATATATATATTGGTTTCTAGCGACCACACAGAAGAAATCTAATGAAATATTTAGTAAAATGATGCCATTTATATTTCACAGAAATCAAAGAATGCTTTAACAAATTAATTTTTTTATCAAGCACAGTACCCAGTTGAATTATCATGTAATTTTTCCTTGAGTCCACAACCCCTTTAATCTTATTATTAGTTTACAAATTGAAAGGAAACTGTAGGAATTCAAACCTTTAAATAGTTTTTCTGTCTCCAAAAACTATACTTAATTTTTTCAGGTGGAAGGACGTGAGGAGTTCACCAATGTGCCCGAATCCGATCCACAGCAGTCCCCAGAGAAAGCTATGAGTGGATCACCAAAAGTTCCTCCAACTTCTGTTAGAACCTTGACTCGAAGAAAGCCTCTTCTTATTGAGCCTGAAAGCTCAAAACCCTTGACTCGTACTCGATGCACAACAAGAGGAATAGTTGTCGGGGAGGGTGATCAAGAGAATAAAACTGCAAATCTCTCAGAGACTCCAATAATGCTAGCCAGGCGAATAAGGACTTCAACAGCTTCTGCTCGCTACAAAATGGAGAGTAAATCGATAGAAAGTGTTGAGAATCAAGAGAAAAACAATGTGCCGAAGACACCAGCAGCACGGAGTAGCCGGAGGAGGGCTCCAGCAGTTTCAGCTCGGGGGAAAGTAGAGGCTCAGAACGAAGAAAAATCTGTTCAGAGGGTGTACAGCACGAGGCATTCAGTGAGGTTGTTGGAGAAGGGTATGGAAGGATTGGGCTTAAAGGAGAAAGAGAGGGTTAGGCCATTGAAGATGGATGGATTGTGCTGGGAAACTGAGGGTGCTGAAACGAAGGATGAGACTGGTAAGTATTTATGTTTTACGTGTGTGATTGCAATATATATATATATATATAAGTTAAAAGCTGTTCATTTGCATCTGTGGTGGTCTGGTCAGAGTTAGAACTGAACAAATTGAATGCCATACAAAAACAAGAAACAAGGAGTTAGAACTGAACTTCGACAAGAAACTATTTTGCTGGATTTTGGTTTCCTTTGAGCCTTAACATCAGTCATCATGTGATACAGGAGATGATTGCTGACAAAATCCGAAAAGAGTTTTAAGAAAACCATTGATGCAGAAGCGATGGCATGCCAAAACCTTGATCATTTACCGGAGGAGAGAAGGGAAATCAAGCGTGAACTTCAAGAAGAGAGCAACAATGACGAGTATGAAGTGGAGGATTGCAATGCAAAACAGGAAATAGGCCAGAAAGGTGTTTATTCTAAAGTTGTTTCATTGGATAATGAAAGTGAAATGAACAACGAACTTGAAGAGAATGACAAGAGAAATGACTATGAAATGGATCGTTACAATCCAAAATCGGAAGGCTTAAATGGACAGGATGAATCAAATCCTATTATAGTTGAAATCTCAGAGAAGGCATTACTGGTGACTCAGGAACTGATTTACAACAACGGTAATCTGACTTTATATTTCTTCAATATAAAAACATCCGTTCATCTCTTATTAACAATTTTGATGCTGATGGTCATTTTTTTGTTCTGTGCTTCTTTGAAGTTTCTTAAATGGTAAGAGTCTTGCAGGACTAAATGTTTTGTTAATTTATTGTCAGATTCACCAACCGTAGTATCTGAATTTGTGGAAGATAAGCGGCATGACAATAATGACCTCCAATCAAACTTTGCAATTGTGGGTGAATCTGTTAGCAATCAATCAGATGAAGCTAAAGAAAATGGAAATGCAGAAAGAGTTGTTGAAGATGCTAGCAACCAGATGTCAGAAAGCATACTTGAAACTGAAAGTCTCCAGTCATTAATCGGGTCTTTTTCAACCAATCACTTAGTTACTGGTAATCTTGTGGCACCCTCCAAGGATATCTCAGTTGAGTATAATGATGAAGCTGGAGAACTTGACTTGATATCGCACGAATGCCACCCATCTTGGGTTTCACGTGAGACTCCAGGATCCATAAATAAGATTACTTCTTCCTGTACTCTGGCATCTGATAATGCCTCAAGTGAAATCCCTTTGAACAAGGTTCACGAGCATAGCAGTTTAAAGACTTCGATTGATATTACTGTAATGTCACAAGAAAAATTCGCCCTGGCGGCAGCTCCAGCAGTGGGCTCTCCAACTTCCAAAAGGGAAATTTATCAACCCTGGGTTGCTGGTGGCGCTATATCAGATCAAACAACATGCTTATTACCCTTTGCAGCTGACACTCTTCAAGGTCAGTTTCCTCGTCCAAGTGAGTTGACACCAAGGAAATCTTATGCATCAGAAATTAACAAGGAGAACATTGACGACAATGGAAAAAAAGTGGAACCTAAGAAAGAAAATGCATATAATAAGGCCATTGATGAGAAGATATCGGATGAATTAAGCCTAAGGCAGCTGAGGAAGATGATGAGAGAAAAACTACAGATAGCCAACAACAAGTACAGTGGAGAATATAATGACACAAAGGTTCTCTCCTAATTTATTCATTTTTCAAGAATTTTCAAGCTCGCCTACCATTCGTGCTTATGTGGGGCCGTGTCCATTGTTAAATGTTCAACAACAGGACAAGACTGGCCCAGACACACTGCCTCATGAGAGAATTGTAAGCAGGATGCTGAATCAGAGAACTGAGCAGATATAGATGTTGGACAGACGGAGCATATATACATGGTCGCATGGCGAGACGAGACTGAGACTGCTTTGTCCTTCAGTGGGATGATTCAAAATCATATAGCTTTCTTGTCTCAGAATATTTGTGGGATTTTAAATATGAATATAATGATTATAATTGCAAAAGGCTATGGTGCCATGTAGTGGATTTTTCTCCGGTTATGGTATTTTTAATAAAGAGCGCAACTTTTATTCATAATAAATTAGTTATATCATTAGTGAGTTGACCGTGTCAAACCCCATTAAGCCAACATATTTAAACACTTTTATTGTCACTTGATATATTAAAATAATAAAATTCATTAATAAAAAATAAAAAGCTTATTTGACAATTGCTAGGTAAAGTTATCACCTTTGCCATATTATACTTGCAAGGATATTTGACCATTGCATTAAAGTACAAATCACATGTAAGGTTATTTGACCATTGCAATTAATTGATGACTCTTTTGGCCACTATTCTAACATCTCCCACTTGTCCAATTAAGGCTGAAATTACTTATCATTAACACCCCTTGATCTTCATCCACCTTGATTTCTTTTGAAATAAATCAAAACTATAATGATATTAGCAGTATATATATGTTTATTATAAACCAATTTCACCATTTTTAATTGTATGTTCTTGATTGTCACATTAGATTTCAAGAGGCTCATTACTTTTTTTTTTCAATGATTTTTTTTTATCTAGACACCCTTTGATGTTGAAGTGCTATAAACGTTGTATATTCTGTGCTTTCATTGTACTTTTAGATATACAACTTATTTTTTTACTATATTCTGAAATAGCATTATCAAGACCTCCTCGCCACCGAATAGCGATTCCATAGCTACTTAAAAGAAATTGGCCGCCAGAAACTTCTGAAAAAAATTAAGGACGATCCAACAATCGGATCAAAAGTTATGACTCTTTTGAGTCGTTACTCTCGTCTGCCGACTAGACCTCCTCATCACCAAGTAGCGATTCCATAGTTACAATAAGGTAAATGGCCTCCAAAAACTCTTGTAAAATTTTTTGCATGATCCAACGATCAGATCAAAAGTAATGGTCATTTTGAGTCATTACTCAGGTCTGGCCAACGAGACCTCCTCGTCTCAGAGTAGCGATTCTATAGCTACTCCAAGGAGAATGGTCTTCAGAAACTCTTGTAAAAAATTTAGGACGATCAAATGGTCGGATCAAAAGTTATGACCCGTTTGAGTAGTTACTTTTGTCTGCCGACCATATCTCCTCATCACCTAGTACCAATTCCATAGTTTCTTCAAGGAAAATGGCCTTTGGAAACTCCTGTTAAAATTTGATCGTGATCCAACGGTTGGATAAAAAGTTATGGCCCTCTTTAGGCATTAATTTGGTCTAGCCCGCCTAGATCTCATCGTCACCGAGTAGCAATTCCATACCTAGTCCAAGGAAAACGTCCGCTAAAAACCCCTGTAAAAATTTGAGGGCGATCCAACGGTCGGATCAAAATTTATGACCATTTTGAGTCGTTACTCAAAGTCTGGCCAACAAGACCTCCTCATCATCGAGTAGCGATTCCATGGCTACTTCAAGGAGAATGGCCTCCGGAAACTCCTATAAAAATTTGAGGGCGATCCAACAGTCGGATAAAAATTTATGGCTTTTTTGAACTGTTACTCAAGTCTTGCCGACAAGATCTCCTCATCAACGAGTAGCGATTTCATAGTTATTCAAAAGAAATCGACTATCAAAAACTTTTGTAAAAATTTGAGGATGATCCAATGGTCGGATCAAAAGTTATGACCCTTTTTAGCCATTGCTCTCGTCTGTAGACCAGACCTCCTCATCACTGAGTAACAATTCGATAACTACAACAAGGTAAATGGCCTCCGGAAACTCCTATAAAAACATTTGCGCGATCTGACGGTTTGATCAAAAGTAATGGTCATTTTGAGTCATTACTCAGGTCTGGTCAACAAGTCCTCCTCGTCACCGATTACCGATTTCATAGCTACTTAAAAGAAATCAGCGACCAAAAACTTTTGTAAAAATTTGAGGACGATCCAACAGTCGGATCAAAAGTTGTGACCCTTTTAAGCCGTTACTTAAGTCTGACCGACAAGACCTCCTTGTCATCAAGTAGGGATTCCATACCTACTCTACGGAAAACAGTCTTCGAAAACTCTTGTAAAGATTTAAGGGCAATACAATGGTCTGATCAAAAGTTAAGGGCCTTTTGAGACATTACTCAAGTCTAACCGACAATACCTCCTCCTTACTGGGTAGCGATTCCATAACTACTCCAAGGAAAACAGCCTCTGGAAACTCCTGTTGAAATTTAAGTGTGATCCAACAGTCGGATCAAAAGTTTAGCCCTTTTGAGTCGTTATTCTAGTTTGGTCAGACTAGACCTCCTCATCACCGAGCAGCGATTCCACAGCTACTTCAAGGAAAACAGCCTCCAGAAACTACTGTAAATATTTTTACGCGATCCAATGGTCGGATCAAAAGATATGGTCCTTTGGAGCTGTTACTCATGTGTAGCCCGACCGGACCTCCTCATCACTGAGTAGTGTTTCAATAGCTACTCCAAAAAAATGGCATGTGGAAACTCTAGTTAAAATTTGAGTGCGATCAAACGGTCGAATGAAAAGTTATGACCCTTTTAAGCCGTTACTCTAGTTTGCCCGACTAGACCTCCTCATCACCGAGGTGCGATTCTATAGCTACTCAAAAGAAAATAGCCTCCGAAAACTCTTGTAAAAATTTGAGTTTGATCCAATGGTCGGTTTAAAAGTTATGGCCCGTCTGAGCCGTTATTCTTGTCTGCCTCAACCAGACCACCTCTTCACCGAGTACCAATTCCATAGGTACAGTAAGGAAAACAACCTCCGGAAACATCTGGAAAATTTAGGGGCTATCTAGCGGTCGGATCAAAAGTTCTAGCCCTTTTGAGCTGTTACTCTCATTTGCCGATAAGACCTTCTCGTCACTAAGTAGGGAATCCATAGCTACACCAAGAAAAACAGCCTCCGAAAACTCTTGTAACACTTTTTGCGTGATCCAACCATCCGATCTAAAAATTTGAGGTTGGTCCAACGATCAGTTCAAAAGTTATGGCCCGTCTAAGCCATTATTCTTGTCTGCCTCAACCATACCTCCTCATCACCGAGTACCGATTCCATAGGTATACTAAGAAAAGGACCTTTGAAAACTCCTGTAAAAAATGTTACGCAATCCTATAGTTGGATCAAAAGTTTTGGTCCTTTTAAGCCATCACTCAGGTCTAGATGGCAAGACCTAACGACCAAGGAGCGATTCCAAACCTACTCCAAGGAAAACGGCCTCCAGAAACATCTGTAAATATTTGAGGCCGATCCAACAGTTGGATCAAAAGTTAGGGCCCTTTTAAGCCGTTACTCAGGTCTGGCCCCACCAGTCCTCCTGTCACCAAGTAGCGATTCTGATTAGTACTTAAAAGTGTATTCTCATTAAGGCTTTATATCATCGTATTGCACTAAAGTATCGTTAAATTCCCTAACTAAAGCATGTTTTATAATAACAAGTCTAATAATATAATATATCTTTA
>Ga0325414_1000249_pt1 | contig 39619 bp, 21 predicted proteins | sample PopdelMetagenome_8_FD_206183 | JGI IMG/M metagenome (GOLD analysis project Ga0325414, IMG submission 206183) | Populus deltoides microbial communities from Bellville, Georgia, United States - Leaf-PdKOR-R3 | ecosystem: Host-associated > Plants > Phyllosphere > Phylloplane/Leaf | place: USA... | reverse complement strand
TTTTTTTTTTCCAACCTTTACACCGTAAAGAACTAGTTTAAATTGTTCCATTATGTGTTGCCTAGCAGTAACCTTTTATGTGGAATCCCACCATTAAAACTATTACCTTCTGCATACAATTATATTAGCAAAATTCAGCCACCATTCTTACACCATCATGACGTTGTTATAACCTTTAATCATGCATCATTAAGTCATCTAGCATGACCTTTGTTTGTCCGTAACTTATTTATCAAAACAACAACTTTGTCTCCCCTTTTAGGGCCTTCACTTTAGTTCTTATTCCTAAGATTTTAAACTATGTTCACCACCCTTGGTTCTTCAAACTTATATAAATTTTAAATTCGTCTACGCTCCTTTCACTTTCATTGTACTATGATTTTCTTAGTTTCATTTGTATGAATAATCTTAAACCATTCTCATTACGTGCCAGGTGTACTCCATCATCCTCATTGATCATATCATAGGATGTGTATCATCTTGTGCTACATACGCAACATCCATTTCTATGCACAACTTTCATTTATCCCAAACATTGTCGGTAGGAATATTATTTGGTATAGTACTTCATGTGATATTTTGCTGAAAATGGTTCGACTATCATCATTTTTTAGTAATAAAATATTCAAAACAAGTACAAAACGAGCATTTCATTGCAATCATGTACAAAACCCCATTTCACCATTTCCTCCTTTTATTTCCTATTTAACCAGATTTTCCATTTAAGAAAATCATACATAATCCCTTACATTTTCTTATCACCTTTCTACACATTTATATTGAGTCTACACACATTTTAAACCTTTTCAAAACACGACTTCCATAATTCTCCATACTATAGATAGTCAGCTTCCATACATTTCTACATTTCCCAACTAATTTCTATAAATTCAAAAGATCATGTGCTTTCTCCTCCCTTTTTTGTTCACTCTCTAATGGGCTCTTCTAATTTGTTACTGGAAATTATGTTTAATATTTTACCAATATAAAATCATATGTGTCATCATGGTGTTGGTCATATAACCGTTCAACATTCAAAATGGGTCCAACCTTTATTGATTCATTCATCTCCTTAAAGTTCTCCTTATAATCCATCTAAATCATAAGGTTTCATCCCTAGCTCTTTATGAGTTAAGGGATCAAGAACCGTATAGTCATTGATATGTTTATCCTGATTTGTCTAAAGTATATAGGCAATTTAATCTCCCACAAAATCTAAAAAGCTTTATTACCATTATATAACACTTATCAATACAACAATTTTTATTTGTGTTACCTCCTGCATCCTTTGCATTTCATAAACCCACTGAACCTTATCTAGTAGCTTTGATACCAACTATAATGCCCCACACTTTCATATATGTTTATAGTTACTTTCCTACAATTTAGTACGTAAAAATACGGGTAATTTTTTCTTTTTTTCAATTCTCATATAAAAGCCTACCGAAATTTTGGCAGAGTCTCCTCTATACTGAAAGGTCCCAAGTTATCGACATATACCCTGTTTACACTTCTAATATCTTACATCTCATAACTCAATCACAACCCAATCATCCGGGTCTCAATCCCACAAACATCATCATCATCATCATCATCACAACCACATCATATATAACATACATTGAACAACAAATATCATTATAGGGGAATAAATGAGATAAACACGCATACATAAAACATGATTATATGAACTTCAGAATTAAGTTCATATATTCAAGTTTAAACATCAATTATATAAATTAAGTTATATAAAAGTTGTAATATTACAAAATACAAGAGTATACTCCCTAGAACCTAGACTACAAAAAATAAACATAAGTTAGGATCTACTCCTGTCGTGCATGCGATGGTCCTGGAACAAAATACATATTATTGAAACATGAAAATCACAATAATATAGCAACACAAATATCCAACAATTTAAAAAGACAAACATGCATTCATATTTTATTCACTTCTCCATTCTGGTTTTTGTTGGAAACTCTCTCCTTCAATTACTAAAAATCATTTTCTCTTCTATTATCAACCTCCATTCAACATTTCATAAGATCAACCAGAATCATTTTCGCTTAACACATTACTGATACCAATTTCACTGGTATCATCATCATCCCGTAGGGGTCGATGCAAAGTGATCCCCTTACCCGAAATCTTACATGCACTAAATATATGCTAGTCAATACATGGTGATCCCCTTACCCGGGATCCTAACATACACTAAATGTATACTAGCCAATACATGTTGATCCCCTTACTCGGGATCCATACAGGTTAAAACTAAGGGAGGTTCGAATTAAATTTTGCTAAATGATTTTTAGATGTTACAATAATGAGTAGTTTTGGATATGTTGATGGCAGAACCGGGTTTTCTTCCTTTCAGTAAAGATATGGCCTTGTATTTTAGATTTTGGAAACTAAAGTAGGTGTTCGAGAGCTTAAAACTAAAGTATTATTTAACTGTGAATGTAATATTTCTTAAATGTATCAGAAGGTCATTGATAAATATTAAGTTGTTGGCGAAACTAGTTACCCTGGTAATGAGTTTAGAGTTCTAGTTAATGGGCAATTGAATAAACTAGTTACCCTCCTAGTTAATGGGAATAGTTCCTTAGATAATGGGTAAATTGTTATAATAGTTATTTGGTTAATGGGATAGTATCCTGATTAATAGGTAATTAGAGAAACTAGTTCCTAGGTTAATAGAATTAATGCTCTTATTAGTGGGCAAATAGAGATATTCATTAATGTAGTAATGGAATGAATGCCCAATTTGGGTTAAAGAGGACATTTGTATGCCCTTAAACTATACAGGTTGTATTAGATGGGAATATAACAAGGTACCTGAAAATTTATATAACAACCAATACAATCAATTTATACATAATGAATATTTATTATTACTACTTGTGTAAATTTTTAGGTAACTTGCAGTGTCATGCCGAATAGTAGATCTTGTACTTGTAGTTTTTGTTTTTTGGTAATCAAATGCATATTTTGCTATGTAATGTAATTTTGTATCAAAGAAAAAATATTTGAATCTAAATTAAGTATGAACGATGTATCTAAATTAGCTTATTTTGAAAACACATTACTGTAATTATATGGACTTTTATTTTAGATTTATTTTGCTTTCAAAAAAAATATGTCTTGAATCATGTCGTCATTAGATTACTAGTCTGATCAAATTATTTGTAATATTTCTTCAATAATATAATAATTGATTCATTTAAGTAACATTGAAGAAGAAGAAGAAGAAGAAAAGGAAATTTATTTTCGTGTTGGGTTTAATATAAATAAGGAAGTCCTAGATGATGGGAAAATGTTGAAATTTGTATTTATAGGTTATTGAAAAATTAGAGAAAACTCTGCTAAAATTTTAATATGAATAGATTAAAAACAATTCTTGTGCCTTCAATAATAATACAATATGTATACATGGAATATTTTGTACGATAAAAATTGGAGTTAAATACAGTTGGAATGAAATTTGATGATTATTAAATTGTATCGGGATGGTTTTTACAAGGAAAGGTACTTTGACAAACCCCCTCCAACACGAAGACATATTCAGCATACAGATCTTGAGGAGAGGCAAAAGGAGGATGCTCTCAAGGATACTACCTCTTGTATGCCACTGATATCTCATCAGTTAAGATTGGGGAAGTTTCTTGACTCTAAGATGATGTTATCTCGAGATAGGCTAGAGTGTCACAAATTTGAGGGGCCAGGCTAGCAGAGACAGCGAGTGGTACCCCTTAACAGCAATAGTAGCACCTACAAAAATACCTACAGTGCACACTAACCATGCATTCATAGCCCAGATAGTGAGTGTAGTGATGAAGGCAATGCCTCGTACACCAACCCTGACAGTTCAAATATCCCTGGCAGTGTGAACATCACTAGTAGTTATGACATCTACAGATAATGTAATCACATTGGTACGGATTGTAAAGAGTATATGAGAGTTGAGGTGCGAACCCTATTCGAGGGAGCTATATGCTGAGATTATGGGTAGGTGGCTTCGTACAGTTGAGAATATTATAGATCAAATTCACGTAACAGAGGATATACGAGTGAACTATGCTACTCACTTACTATTAGATAGAGTATAATATTGGTGGGATACAGTATGATTGATGGGACCTGTAAGAATATGGATATGGACTAATTTTACAGTACAATTTGAAAATCAATTTTATTTATCATATTAGTATAAGGTGAAAGAGAAGGAATTTCTAGTCTTGGTACAGGGAGATTATTAGTACTTAACTATGAGAGAAGGTTCTATAACCTCTCCATGTTTGCTTCGTATTATGTTCCTACTGAACAGTACAGGATTGAGAGATTATGAGATGGATTGTGGTAGGAATTGAGGCAAAGGCTAATTATATTTAAGTTTGACACAGCCATAGAGCGCATCAAGGCGGTAAAAGCCCTAAAGGTATGTATAAAAGAGGGCCAGCAGGGCCAGTCTGGGTTTGGCAAACAGAAGGATATGGATTATTCTTCAGGCAGACCTCTTATTCTAAAAAAGGGCAAAGGGCATTTGGTAGTTTAGAAATGGGATGAGCAACAACTAGATCTTCTGAGTGTGCTAATATAGGGTCGATTGGAGGGTACTCAAACCCAAGAGGTAGCTTCATCAGAGGAGCTTTATAGCAGAAGACGATCATCTATCTGTAATATGCCTAGTATGGGCAAGAGTATTCAGGGTATTGTTCTGCATCACCATAATTGTGCTATATTTGTAGAGGAGAGCATAGATGGAAAGACTGCCCATACTTAGGCTAAATGTGCTATTATTGTAGGTGTTAGGGATATTTTTCAAGGAACTACCCTCGGAGGAATGAGTTTATTTAGAGCCAACAATAACAATAGACTTAGAGCCAGCAACAATTGGTCACTATAGGCAGTAAGGGATCAGGGGTTGTAGGGGCCAACCTTGAGCTCATAATGATAGGGCCCAGGGCATCAGGACTTAGGGCATGGTACTACGTATGATACAGAAAAAGGCTAAGGCTACTCCTAATATAGTGGTAGGTACATAAAAAGGCTATTATTGTATGTGTTATTTGATTATGGGGCTACACACTCCTTTGTTACAAATAAACTTGTGGGTAAACTAGGGAAAAATCAATGTAAGGCAAAAAAAGGGTTTACTAGAAGTACTACTTTAGGCACAAATATAAATATTAATTATGTGTTTCAAGGAATCTGAATAGATATAAAGGAGTATGAGATGAGAGTATATCTAATACCCTTCGAGTTACATGATTTTGATGTTATTCTAGGAATGGTATGAAGATAGACCTGCGATCAATGTACTATCAGTTGAGGGTTAAGGAACATGAAGGAACAGGATATGCCAAAGACTGCATTCTTAGTGATGCCATATGGATTAACAAATGATCATACAGTGTTTATGGATTTGATAAATTGGGTTTTCCAACCATATTTGGATAAGTTCGTGGTGGTGTTTATTAATGATATTTTGGTTTACTCTAGCTTATAGTTGGAGCATGAATAGCATTTGAGACAAGTATTACGGATTTTGAAGGAGCATTGGTTGTATGCTAAATTAAGTAAGTGTGAACTTTGGTTGAAAAAAGTGGTTTTTATAGGGCATGTCATATCTTTCGAAGGGATATTGGTGGATCATAGGAAAGTTGAGGCAGTATCAATGTGGGAAAGACCTATGAATGTAACTGCAATTCATAGTTTTCTTGGGTTAGCTGGATATTACAAGAGATTCATTGAATGATTCTTCAATATAGCAATTACAATGACTTGATTAACTCGGAAGGAGACAAAATGAAAATGGCCTAAAGAGGTGAAGAGAGCTTCTAGGTGTTGAAAAAGAGGCTTACGATTACTCCAATGTTAACACTTCATTTGGGAACCGAAAGATTTATAGTTTTATAATGATGCATCAAAGAAAGGTCTGGGTTGTGTATTAATGCAACATGGTAAGTGATTGCTTATGCTTCAAGACAATTAAAGTCTTATGAGGTCAATTATCTAATGCATGACTTAGAACTAGTTGTTGTGGTGTTTGCTTTAAAAGTATAGAGGCATTATTTATATGGATCTCAAGTTTAAATTTTTATAGATCATAATAGTCTGAGGTATCTAATGACACATAAGGAATTGAATATGCGACAAAGATGATTGGTAAAATTAATCAAATTATGATTGTGTAATAGACTATCATTCAAGAAAAGCAAATGTTATTGCAGATGGCCTTAATCACAAAAATAAGGCAGTGACTATTGAGTTTAATGATTGTGATGAAAAAGAATTATTAGAATTGAGAAAATTTAATGCCAATATAGAAATAGCGCCTGAGCACTCTTTAATAGGTCAATTAAGAGTAAGGTCGATACTCTAGGATAAAGTGTTAAAAGCTTAACAAAAAGATGTTGAAGTTGGTAAAATAAAAGACAAATTGAAGTTAGGGATTAAAACTCCTTTCTAGATTTTAGAAGATGAAATGATAGTAATTAAAAGGCAAATATATCTACATGAAAACAAGGCATTGAAAGAAGAAGTGTTATAAGAAGCCCATGGGTTGAGGTTTGTTGTACACTATAGTAGCACTAAGATGTACTGTGACTTAAAAGAGTTTTACTGATGGTAAAATACAAAAAACAAGATAACTAAATATGTGGCTAGCTATGGTATTTTTTAGCAACTAAAAGTGTAACATTACTATGGATTTTGTATCAGGTTTGCTTAGGAAAAAAAGACAGTGATATTGTTGGATTATAGTCGACAGATTGACTAGGTATGGTTTTTTTTACCTATAAAGATAACAAACTCAATCAATAAATTAGTTAAAATATATGTGAACGATGTGGTAAGATTGCATGGGATACTAGTGTTAATTGTTTCATATCACAACCTCAGGTTCACTTCTTGATTATAGCCAAGTATACAACATACCTTAGGAATAAGATTAAATTTAAGCATTGCTTTTCACCCTCAAATAGATGGGCAATCTAAGAGAAAAATTAAGACCTTAGAGGATTTGTTAAAAACATGTGTATTAGGGTTTGAGGAAATTGGGAGGACCATTTGTCACTTTGTAGAGTTTACCTACAATAACAGTTATCAAGCTAGTGTGCGGATGGCTCCTTATGAAACCTTATATGATCAATGATTTTCAACACCTATATGGATCCCCCAAAATGGATCCAATTAAGAGTAAGGTCGACTTAGGGGGTTACTGATGAATTTAAATAAAATGGACTCAAAAAAATCCCTCAAGATAGACCCAAATAAACCCTCTAAAAAAAGAAAAACCTGAAAAATCACCTAAAGAACATGGGCTCGGGTAAAGAGCCCGGTCCCACGTACCAGGAACATAGGCTTGGGCAAGTAGCCCTAGCCTATGCACCCTGCATGGGTGTCATACAGTGCACTAGGCGTTCGCCCATCACATGTATGCCCATGCAATGCACTAGGCGTGCTGCCCACCACCAAGGGTGTTGGACATATACCCCAGCACTTTTGTGGGCTCGGGTTGTTATGCCCGAGCCCAATATGTTTGGGTCCAAACAATGCGTTGAACCCACTTTTACCTCTAATGGGCTTGAGCACCTTGCCCGAGCCCAACACTTGCTAGGAAATTTTTCTCGGACCCCACATGAGTCCCTCATTATTTTATATTGATCTAATATGTATTATTTTGAGTAGAATACAACTCAAAATATCACAAGGGTGAAATTACACTTCAGCTCCTCCTCTCCACAAAAAGGATTAAATTCATGTGTTATAAATACACCATGAATCCTTCAAGTCAAAGGTTTACAATCTCTTCATTCTCAATATTTTTAGCATATATATTCTTAGAGTCTATCTCTTTAAAATATTATTATGGTTTCTCTCTCTACAAAGTTACTGACTTTACGATCGAAGAGTTCTCATGTCCATTAAAAATGAACCTCTTACAAGTACTAGCTATCAGTCACTTGATTTACCAGATACTACCTGCTACTACCATAACTATCAGTCACCTGACTTACCAAATATCATCAGTTATCAATCCTTTTAGCTTTCCATATCAAGTCACCAGATACCATTATAAGACTTATCAGATTCAAATATAAAAATGATCAAAATGATAGAATGTAGAAGAAGGTTGAGCCATAAGAGAAATAAAACTATCATATAATTTAGGTATTGACTAGAGAAAGAGAGTAGTAGTCTCATCCTATTATTAGATAAATGAAACCAAACATGGTCCTTTTGATTTTTAGTTTAAAGAAAAAACTAAATAAGTAAAGTCCAAATTAATTTTTTATTTTCCTAAACTTGTGGAGGAGTTTATCAGAGTCATGGATTAAGAAGAAAGTAAAGAGAATAACAATCCATCTAAGAAAAAAGTTGATATGAGTGACTCTCAATCCTAGATAAGAACATACATAATCATTATGGTCTTTTTAATTCTATATTCCTTTAAGACAAAATCTAGCCAACCTTTATTTTTAGTTAAAGATGATAAAAATGAAAAAGAGGAGAAAATAGTGATTTTATCTATTGATGAGGTACTTGTGACTTCAAAATGCAATAAGATGGAGTTGTGTTGGCCTTTAGTAGGTTGACCCCAATAATGTTTCAACATATAAAACCTCCATATTGAAGTTCACTTTGGTAGGATTCCCCATTCTGAGAGTTTTGGTTGATAATGTGGTAGCTCTCAATAATTTACATTATTCTATAATTACCAAGGTATAAAAAAAATAAGATATGTTTCTTTCAAATGTCATTATGTCAGATTTTTCTAGAGGAGTTTTTGAAACCATCAGAGTTCTTTCTATTGACTTATTTATGAGATCTAAAATTTCCAAACATTTTTTTTGTTATGAATTTTATTAGAAAGTGATTTGGTTCACTCTAACATGTGGATACCTTCATCACTTATCAACTTCTAGTGTTTTGGTTATATGATGGAGATACTAGCACTAGTCAATTTACTAATTGTGACAATGAAGGTTGTATGATTGAATTTCCTATGTCCAAAACTACACATCATATTGTCCATGAGTTTTCTAGGATAAATGTCCTCAATTTGAGTTCACATGGCCAAGTTGATGATGGATGGAGTTGATGGACAAGCTAGAAATGGAATAATGTTTGAAAGCTTTGATAAAATCTCATAATTTTAATTGCCACCAATAAATATGCCCTATAGAATTTATCTATGAAGACAAAGACCATTCAGGTGTTTAAAATCCTGATGGCATTATCAAAGTCCAATTTAGAGGTCATTTTATAAGTATCGTGAGTTATCATATTTGAAAGATTAATTAGATAATTTTGTAAAATATATGAGTTATTTAAAATATCAATATAACCTTGGATTTATATTTTGTGGATTTAAAAAGAAGAACATCAGGAATATGCCGAGGTCATTAAATGGGGAATCTAGCATAATAATTCATAATAAGTTTTGGTTTGATGGAATGGTAATTATAGTGAGACCATGTTCTTTAGTCCATGGAATTATCAATACAATCCTAACCTAAGAAATCATATACAACTTGTTCAAATTTTCATGTCAAATAGAATAAGATCAAATGACTCCTCACAAGTGTGCATGAAATCCAATTTTAGAAAGCAAGTTGGAGCAATTCCTTCTATAGAATTGAGTTTTCTCACTCGATTGTTGGTTTCATTTCCATATATGTTTTATTAATGATCCAAAATCTGAGAGGTGTGGATTTTAATATTTACAATGAAAAAAAGTAGTAAAGAAGAATTTTATATTAATTCAATCATTCCAGTGTTAGTGTTTATGCCTTGTAGTCAATCAGTTGGTTGCACGTGACATTTACTTTGTTCATATAAATATATTCAATTTATCAATAAAAACTTATTTATCTTTAATATTCATCAAATATTTAATTAACAAATCTAGAGTAAAGATAAAGTCTTTTGAAAAAAAAACTGTTTTGCGAAAAAAATTATAAAGTTGTTATAATTATAGAATTTCTATTACATGAAAGCAATGTTCCTAAAATACTATTGATCAATGCTCTATTAAGACTGGATATTAATTAGAGATGTTGAGACTGATACATATTATGTTCTTTTTTTTTTTGTTAAATGAAGTAGTTGTTCATAAGTTGAGGTATAAGAGATACCTAGAACTAATATGTAGATGCTTATCAGATTTCATGCTCAATGAATTGACTCGTATAAGAATTGTATATGGAGATATCATATATGTCTATGAAAAGGCTCACGTGACAGTTGTGTAAGTGATCCTTAGACTTGAGATCACTAAGTTATCTTGTATAAGGAGTGTTATGTTTTGATCTTGCTACACATTGTCCTAATCAAGGGTAATAAATGGGTAGATATTCTATATAAAGGTATTTAAGTAATCAAGAGAGGATTCCTCACCCTTGGTGAATTAGAGAAATTATTTCATCTGTTCTTAAATAGTATTAATCGTAAATCATTGCGCAAAATGGAATGAGATTTGTAAAGAGTTTCAAATCTTATTCAAAAAATCAATGACTTGGTGTTAATAGCAAACATGATTTGACATAGTAGATACACTTCATGTTATAATATCTAAAGCAAAGCATTTTTTATGAATAGATAATAATTACATTAAAAAACTAGTTACTGAAAAGTTAAGTCAAATCATTTTTTACTTTCCTAATATTTTAGGGATTATGACAAGTTGTTAAACATTGTACTTGATCTCCAAATATAAACCAATCAATTGTTAAATTGATAATAAGTTAATTTAATTTATTTATTTAATTCATTTAATCCTATTTTATTTAAAATTGTGATTTATACTTGGGCCAACTTATTAGTAAAACTAATGGGTCACACACATAAGAATCATTGGTCAGAAATTAAAATGAGATGATTAATCAAGTATAACTTGATTATAACTAAGTTTTATGAATTGAGCAGTAGAGTGTAATTTATACATGGAATTAAAATTCTAGACTTAGAAAAATCGACTAGGGACTTGATTGAATAAATTTCTAAACTTAGACTAAAATAAAATATATGATATTATTTAAGGAGCAAATTGATGTTTTATCATTAAAAGGATTTTTAGATTTCCTTATAAATAGAAAGTTATGTGTTTTATTTCCTGTGGATAGAGTTTTAAAGTGAGAAGAGTACAATGCATAAATACCTAAACACAAAAGAAAACAACTAGAACTCTAAGGTATAGCATCCCTTTCTCCTAAAAGTTATAGCATCCCTTTAAAGTGAGAAGAGTACAATGCATAAACACCTAAACATAAAGGAAAATAGTTTTGGTATAGCAATCCATTTCTCCTAAAAGAGTTTAGGATATCTCTCAAAAGAATTCAGGTATAGCAATCCCTTTCTTCTAAAAGAGTTCAGGTATAACATCCCTTTCTCTTAAAAGAGTTTAGGATATCTCTCACTGGTGGTTCATGTGAATTACCGTCAGAGGCAGGACAATTAGACGACTTATGATTTGTGATAATCTAGCTATAAAGCATATATTCAAAGTCGAAAAGAAGTTCAGATCTTCAAGTAATCTTTGCATAAACCCTAAAAAACTTTAGATTTGTCTAACGAGATTCCTAGAACTCCTAAAAAAAATTAAATTTACTAATTCTACTACGTGTATATGTTTCAGGAAACTCAACAATGGTATAAGAGTCATCTCTAGACAATTAGGGTTTTTTATTACATGTTTTAATTGTTATTAGTATTAATTTCAATTCAAAATTATTTTCCCAAAAGAGCTTGGGCAAAATAACCTCCAGGAGAGTATTATGCCTTCATACTCGCCAAGTCCCTCTAGGGGCCACTTACACCATTGCGATACCCGTGCACATAGTTGGTACTCCATACTAGTCGGTACTCCATACACGCTCCCTCAACTACCGCAGAATGGATCTCAGTTACCAATCTTATTGTTTCATGCCAAACTCTATAGGCTCCCTAAATCTTGACAAATCACCTCATGATATATAATCTCCAATGGAAATGTAAGTTTATTTTTTAAACAATAATAATAATGTATCTTTGACATGCATTTCCTAACTACAAAACTCTAATGGGGGCTTCCGGCCACTCTTCTTGAAGGGAATTGAATTGGCATTGGTAGCCCGCATCAACAGCAGCGACAGCAGCAAGGCTATTGTAGCATGAAGATGAAGAAGGCAAAGAATTTACGATTTACACCTGGTGCCTTTTTTGAGTTTTTAGATATAGTTACTATTATACCTCTGCCACTTATAATTAATCACAAAAGGTTTTGGGGGTGTAATTTATGACTTTACCCCTGTCATTTATTCCTTATTACTTTTTTGCTTTTGAGATAGAATTATGATTATGCCCCTCCTTATATATATTTTTGATTTTATATTTTAAAATTGAAATACAAATTAAATTAATTATGAAATTAATTTTTCTAATAGGATTGGAATTTAATTAATGTTTCATTCAGATTTTTTTTATGTTTTGTAAATCCTAATTAAGTTAGGATTTAATTAAAATTTTTAATGAAATAATATTTTTGTTTTTAAATAAATAGTTTTTCTAAAATAAAAAGAGTTTTTAAGACATAAAATTTAATTCATTTGATCCAAAAATAGTTTAGGATGTTAACAAGAATTTTAATATGATTAATTTTCTTATTAAGTTTTGAAAATTGTTTTTCAAATAAAATTTGTATTAAATCAAATTTATTATGTATGGGAAATTATCAAATTGGATTTGATTTAATATTTCTAAATCTTAGAAATATTATTTTAAAATTTATAGATAAATTAAATAATTAGAATTAAAGCATGTAATAATTTTATTATACATATTAATGTGTTTTTATGATTGAATGGTTGTAAAAATAAATAGGTTTTGCATGTCCTGCCTTTTCTCTATTTTTCTTCTGGGTTGTAAAATATTTCTCTCATCTAATTCCCCTCGAATGTAACTCAAGATTTCTTATACAATTATATAAATCTTATGTAATTTTAAAATTTAGAAATTTAGATAGGAAAATTTATTTTGTAATCCAAGACAAAAAAAGAATGACGAAAAAGGCCACAACAATAGTGCTAGCAAAAGACTTATGAAGATTTGCAACAGTTACCTAGGTTTTGACCACCTAATTTTCTTTGATGGCTCGAGAGAATTAGTTTAGATATGTTCATAATTATATAATTAAAATGGCATGATTGGGGTGTCTGTTTATATATAATTTTTATATATGATATATCACTAATGCTATGGAATGAGACTTAATTAAAATAACAAATCTCTCATCAATATATTAAGTATATGTTAAGAATATGATTTGTTGCCTTCCAGTTTTATATGCATAAAACCAGAGTTTTATTCATGGATAACTTGTTGAGCTACTCAAGGTTACCGGTAATCAAATATGTTTAATTCTATAAAATTAGGTCCTAATTAATTAACTTAGATGATTTGAATGAGTTACTTATGATCATATAAGATTAGAGGTAGTAGTTAGGCAAAACATATATGATATGCTTAGACAAAAGTTATCACTCAACTGATCTAGGAGTCATATAAATATGTGATTGATAAGCTATGTAATCTACCTTATTTAATTTATTTTGATTTGTTGAGTTATTTAAGGTCACATAAATTAAATGGGATCCTAACACACTAGGAGATCTAAGCAAGATTTCTTGAATTAATTCTGAGGGCTATTAATTTACAGGAAAATAGTGGGAGATAAACTTATAATTAAAGACCTTATATAAATTTGGTTATAAATATTTATGCATGAAATCAATACTCGTTATCTTTACATGAATAGGTTGATAGATTACCATGAGTAAAAATAAACATATCCTTATATAGCATATTTAATGCTAATAAATTGATTGAACCAAACTTCTTGAAGTGATATCAAAATGTGAGAATTGTTCTCCAACAAGAATGTTATATATTCTTGAAAATACAATTCCTCATGTTCTTAACAAAGACGTTGATAACAAAAAAAAAAGACTGATTATCAATGTCATATTGATGACAATGAACAAGCTACATGTGTGATGTTAGCCACCATGTCACTTGAACTTTAAACACAACATGAGAATATAGATACCCATATAATAATTATGCATCTCAAAAGTTGTTTGACGCGGCTAATGCACTGAGAGGTATGAGACCTTTAAGGAATTGTTATGCAGTAAGATGACAAAGGATTTCTCGATGAACACCTAAGTGTTGAGGACGATTAGCTATTTTAAGATATTAGGCCAATTGATCTTTGTCATGGACCATGAGTTAAGCATTGACTTGATCTTGCAATCCAAGCATAAAAGCCTACATATGGCATCAAGAATGATAAGGGAACTTGCCATCATTGTGGGAAGGACAACCATTAAAAGAGGAATTACAAAAATTATCTTACAACCATGAATAATAAAAAGCTTATTGAATTTTTTTTCTTCAAGTGTGTTTATGATTGAATAAAGGTAAAATGAACCTATGAGTTAATAATGAAGCAAGGTTTGTCACAATAAATTTGTCAAATAAACTAATACTAGAACTTAAAAATTTTTATTTTATTCTAACACTTTATAGAAACATTGTATCCATTTTTTAATGGATTAAATTTATTATTAAGGGTAATTATTGTTCCTTTTATAATAATGATGTTTATTATGGATTTAGTACTTATACAAATGGTTTGTATATACTTGATCTTGAAATGTCCAAGTTCAATATAAATTGCAAGAAGAAAAAATTAGATAATCAATATCCATAATATTTATGGAATTATAGACTAGGTCATATCAATAAAATAAGAATCACTAAGTTATATAAATAAGGATATTTGATCCTTTTGATTATGAATTATATGAAACTTGTAAATCTTATTTATTGGGTAAGACAACCAAAACACCCTATATCGAAGAGTGAAAGATGTGAATTATTAGGTCTTATACATACAGATGTATATAGACTAATAACGATTTATGTCATAGATGGATACATATATGGCATCATTCATGAGTATCTTAGATATGGTCATGTGATTTTGATGAAAGTCTGAATCATTTGAAATGTTTAAAAAAATCAAATTAAAAATTAAAAAATAAATTAGAAAGAGTAGTAATATGATTTGATCAGATCGAAGTGTGAATACTTTATCAAAATTTTCAAGATTATTTAAAAGAGAATAGGATTCTCTCATAATGGACATCTCCTAAAAGGAGGAATTATAGCATATTGGATATGGTGCAGTCCATAATAAGCTATATAGACCTTCCACCTTTCTTTTAGGGTTATGCCCTACAAATTACTACTTACTTTTTAAATAGGGTTCCATCAAAATCTATTGATAAGACTCCATATGAGATATAAAATGGTAAGAGATCAATCTTATCATACTTAAAAGATTTGAGATGTGATGCTTATGTGAAGTGTATTGTATCTGAAAATGTAGGAGTTAAGTCAGATAAATATAAATTTATAGGATATCCAAAAGAAACTATTGGATATTATTTATATCATCCTGTTGAGAAAACGTGTTTGTCTCAAAATATGCTACCTTTCTAAATAAAAACTTTGTTCTTTAAATAAGCAGTGGGAGAAAAATAGATCTTGAAGAAATTCAAGAACCACAAACTGACATACAAATAAAACCTAAATCTAAGGCTATAACATTGGATGTTCAACCTGAAGCTTAAGAAATATAAGAACTATACAAATATGATAGGACATGTCATGCACTAATGAGATATGGACTTCTCATAAAAGCTAAAAAAGACTAGTTGCTCATACTTGATGACCCTACCAGATACTTGGAACCAATATATGTTATTGATTTTAAGAAATAACTTGAGGCCATTAAATTTGAAATGGATTTTACATACATTAGTCAGGTAGAGACCTTGGTTGATCCACTTGAGGGGATAAAACATATTGGATGTTAATGGGTTTTTAAGAGAAAGATTGGCATGAAAAGCAATGTACAAAGCTAGACTAGTTGACAAAGGTTACAAACAATGACAAATAGGTTGACTTTGATGAAACCTTCTTACCGAAAACTATGTTAAAACTCATAAGGATTTTTCTTGCTATAGCTACATAACATGATTATAAGATTTGGCAAATGGATGTCAAAACTATATTCCTGTATAGGGAATCTTCAAAAAGAAGTGTATGTGACACATATGAAAGTTTTGAATCTAAAGAACTTTTCAATAAAGTATGCAATCTATAAAAATCCTTTTATGGACTTAAGCAAGCTTTAAGGAGTTGGAATATCCATTTTGATGAAATAATCAAATAGTTTGATTTCATTAAAAAAAAATGGATAAGCCTTGTATTTATAAAAGGTTACTAGCACTAAAGTTGTTTTCCTAACATTATATATAGATGACATATTATTAAATAGAAAATGACATTTCTTTACTCTAGTTAGTAAAGATCTGGTTGTCCAAGAATTTTTCCATGAAATATATGAGAGAAGCAACCTATATATTGGAAATAAAGATCTATAAAGATATATCTAAAAGGTTGTTTGGATGTCTCAATCCATGTACATAGATAAGATGTTGAAACGGTTTAAAATGAAAGAATCCAGAAGAGGATACTTACATATTTTGCATATGATATGTCTCTCCAAGGATATGTGCCGTAAAACACAAGTTGAGAGAGATAGGATGAAAATAATTTCATATACTACGGATATAAGATCCATAATATATGTGATGCTATGTACAAGACTAAATGTATCTTATGCTTTGAGCATAATGAGTAGATACTAATTTAATCCAAGTAAGAGTCACTGAAATATAGTTAAAAATATTTTAAAATACTTTAGAAGAATTAAGAATGTTTTTTGGTCTATGGAGTGGATGAACTAGTAGTTCATGGTTATTTAGATGCTAGTTTTCAATAAGATATTAAAAATAGAAAATCAAATCTTGTTATATTTTACTCTAAATAATGGTGTTGTAAGTTGGAAGAGTTCCAAATAAGATGTCAAAATAGATTCTACAACTATAGTTAAGTACACATTTATGTTTGAGGGAACAAAATAGGATGTTTGGTCAAGAAATTCATTAATGAACTAATTGTGCTTCCTAGCATTGTTGATCCAGTAGCCCTATATTGTGATAACAATAGAGTTATTGCATAAGCAAACGAACTAAAGTTTCATTAATGATCTAAAATATACTCAAACAATTCCAATTTATTGCAAAATCATAAAAAAAGTTAGATATAAAGATAAAGCAAGTATCTACTGAAAAGAACCTTATAGACCCTCATACTAAGCCAATATCTTAGTGAAAGCATTATTGTCAAGTAAAGTAATATGGTATTTGATATATGAGTGATTAGCTTTAATACAAGTGAAAGATTGTTAGTGTATATGCCTTGTAGCCAATCAATTGGTTGCACGTGACATTAACTTTGTTTATGTAAATATATTTAATTTATTAATTAAGGCTTATTTATTTTTAATATTCATAAAATGTTTGGTTAATGAATTAAATATTTGATTAATAAATCTAGAGTAAAGATAAAGTCATTGGGATAAAAATATAATTATAGGGTTCATATTGCATTAAAGCGTTATTCCTAAAATATTATTGGTCAATACTCTATTAAGACTAGATATTAATTAGAGTTGTTGAGACTGATACATATTATATTCTTTTCTTTGTGAACAGAAGCAGTTATTCTCATAAGTTGAGGTATGAGGGATACCTAGAACTAATATATAGGTGCTTGTCAGATGATATGTTCATTGAATTGACTTATATGAGAATTCCAAGTGGAGAGATCACTTGTGTCTATGGAGATGCTCATGTGATGATTTTGTAAGTGATCCTTAGACTTGATATCACTAAATTATCTTATATAGAGAGTGTTATGTTTTGATCCTATTACATATTGTCCTTATTAAGGGTAACAGATGAGCAGATATTGGACATAACATAAGCCATATGAAGGTATTTAAGTAATCGAGAGAGGATTCATCACTCTTGGTGAATTAGAAAAAGTATTTCATCTGTTCTTAAATAGTATTAATTGTAAATCTTTGCACAAGGTGGAATGAAATTTGTAAAGAGTTCAAGTTTTATTCAAAGAATCAATGACTATGGTGTTAAGAACAAACATGATTTGACATAGTAGACACACTTCATGCTAGAATGCCTAAATCAAAAGATTGTTGATGAAGGGATAATAATTATACCGAGAAACTAGTCTCTAAAAGGTTAAGTCAAACTACTTATGATTTATCTAATATTTAGGGGATCATGACAAGTTTCTAAACATTGTACTTAATCTTCAAATATAAATCAATCAATTATTGAATTAATAGTAAATTAATTTATTTAATCCTATTTTATTTAGGATTGTGATTTGTACTTAGGCCAACTTATAAGGGAACCTAATGGGTCATACATAGAAGAACCACTGGTTAAAAATTAAAATGGGATGATTAATCAAGTGTGGCTTGATTATAAATAAGTTTTTGAAATTGATGAGTAGAGTGTAATTTATACAGGGAATTACAATTCTAAACCTAGAAAAATTTAGAGACTTGATAGAAAAAATTTCTAAAATTAGCTTAAAATAATTATATGATATTATATAAAGGGAAAATTGATATGTTTCCATTTATAGGGTTTTAGGTTTTCTTATAAATGGAAAGTTCTGCCTCTTATTTCCCGTAGATAGAGTTTTAAAGTGAGAAGAGTACAATACATAAACACCCAAACATAAAAGAAAAGAGCTAGTACTCTAAGGCATACCAATCCCTCTATCCTAAAAGGATTTAAGAGATTTCTCATTGATGGTTCATGTGGATTACCGTTAGAGGCCAGACAATTGGATAACTTGAGGTTTGAGACAACCCAGCTTTGAAGCATATATTCAAAGTCAAAAAGAAATTCAGATCTTCAGGTAAACTTCAAATAAACCATAAACAACTCTAGATCTGTATAACATGATCATCGGGACTCCCAACAAATTTTTAAATTTATCATTTTCGCTACGTGTATATATTTCAGGAAACCCAACAACCATGCCATATGGGTGTTTTAGTTTCTAAAGACTACTTAAACCATAATGTATGGGGATGGCAATTGATGTTAATAAACTAGGTAACATTAGTTTCTTAGTTTCAAAATACTACTTGGACCACAATGTATTGGGGTGATATCTTATGTTATTGGAGTGGGCAACATTAGTATGACATATAATTATCAATTTTATTAGTTTGGATTGAATTGGAATGGTTACCAAGTAATATCGGTATCATATATGAATTATCAATGTAATCATCCTAGATTAGAGTGATGAACGATTTACATTTGTTTACGAATGAACTGTCAATCAGATCAGCTTTAATTGTTGTGATGATCGGGTTACATTGGTGTTACATAAGAATTATTGAACTGCTTTGACTTGGTTAGAGTGCTTGTTTCTTTTCCAAATTAAATACAATACCACCACCTTTATGGAAGAGTTATCAAAGTGATCTAACTTGGTTAGATTGTTTGTTGCTTCTCCAAATGAAATCCATTGCTCTCATCTTCTAGGTAAAGTTTATATCCCATCTTTATATGAAGATACCATATAGGAGGGCATTGTTTACTCCCAAATTTGATTTTGGATTTGGGTTCACACAACATCGAGTTGAATTGGAATATGTAGGTTATGGCTTAGACATTAGTCAATATTGTATTGGATTGAAATATAATGGTTACATATCAGGCCTATTAAAGCTGAATTTCTAGAATCTAAGTAATACATTTTTCAAAGGACGCAAATGATAGCGGTCTTAAAGTTATTAATTCAAATTCGAGTAGGATTTTTTAAATTTATTTAGAGTCAATTACCAAAGAATTTGATGTGAACCCCGTGGATATTGATCACATAACCCACAATCAAGATCAACACAATCCTAGAAAGCAAAAAATCAAATTTGATAAGAAATGTGACATAAAGATTACCTGAACCAAGACACCAAAATTATTGAAATGAACCCCACCTAATGATTAGTGAATCATAAATGAGAAGTATAAAGAAGATGTCATGAAATCAATTTTTCTTTGATAAGTCAAATTCATTTCATTAGAAAACCAAAGAATGTGAGTATCATCATACACACACATTAGCAATATTATTTTGAAATCAAAGTCTGTAAACAAAAACTAAATACAAGCTAAATAATCCTATTTACAATAAAAAAAAAAACATTCAAAACTATTTAGAAAAAATAATACAAGAGTTATAAATGAAATAGAAAAAAAAATCTTAAATCAATTAAGAAACTAATATAAGTCGACCTTATTACAAAGCCTTCTTGATGTTTGATTGACCTAAGATTATATTACAAAGCCTTCTTGATGTTTGATTGACCTAAGATTATAATCATATATAAAATAAGACATTTGAAAATCTCTGGTAAAATTGCATCTCAATCCAACGATTGAATTAAAAATTATATTTGTTAGCGTAAAATTGTGCGTTATGAAAAATCAGCCCAAAACTAATTTTATCTCCCTAAATAAGCATAGAAATCTTTGTAATAGCTTATGTCTATTAGTTTCCTTCTAAAATATGAAAAATCCTAAAATATTCTACCAAAATATCTTTGTAATATTAGAATTAATTGTTCAAACAAGGTTGACATCATAACATCAACCCTAAGCCCCATGTTGTTGAAGAATTGGGCTTTTATTGCACTTGGATTAGGTTGATTATAGACTGCCTCATATATGTTGTAGCCTCCTTGAAGTTAGTTTTGGCTCAAATATGCTAAACAAGCCCATTTAGTCCCCCATTTAACTTATTGACCCTTGACCTTGTGATAGACAAAATCAGCACCTCTATTGAATCCTTTATATTGGTAAGCTAGTTTGTATCATCCACTCTCTCCTCAAAAGAATCTAACTTCAAATCATCAACTACATCAAACGAAAAAAGATCAAAAATATTGAAAGTAGCATTAATATCATACTCACCTAGTCGATCGATTTTGTAAACATTATCATTAATCTTTTCAAGGACTTGGAATGACCATCTCCTCACATATGCAATTTTGATTTTTAATGGGCCTGAAACCTCACCTTGTGCATATGCACCCAAACCTAATAACCTTGTTGGAAAATAACATGTTTATGCCTTTTATTTGCCTTGGATGCATATTGGTCATTCTTCTTCTCGATATGTTGTCTTACACTCTCATAGAGTGCCTTCTCCATATGTGTTTTTCTATTATAATCAAAATTAACCCTTTCATCAATAAGTAAAGAAATCAAAGCCAAAATAGTTAATGGATTAAAGACATAAACAATCTCAAATGGTGAAAAATCAGTAGCAAAATGTGCAATATGATTATAAGTAAACTCAATGAATGGTGAACAATCTTCCTAACTTTTAAGGTTCTTTTTTAATAATAGTATGTAAAAGTATAGTTAAAGCTTATTTACTATTTTTATTTGACCATCTATTTATGGATGACATGTAGTCAAAAATAAAAGCTTAGTTCCCAACTTTCTCCATAAACTCTTCCAAAAGTAGCTAAGATACTTAACATCTTGGTCTGAAACTATGCTTCTAAGAACCCAATGAAGTCGTATTATCTCTCTAAGAAACAAGTTTATTGTATTAATTGCATCATTTATTATATGACATGTTATAAAATACATCATCTTAGAAAACCTATCAACAACTATAAATATAGAGTCTTTACATCTTTTTTACCTAGGTAAATCTAAAACAAAGTCCATGGAAATACATATCCAAGGTTTCTTTGGTACAGGCAAAAGGGTATACAATCCATACAGTAAGACTTTAGACTTTGCTTTTCTAGATGTAATGCATTTATCACAAATTGTTTGTACATCATTTTTCATTTTAAACCAAAACAATTGTTCATGGAATACATCTAAAATCTTTGTGACACTGAAATGTCCAATTAAACCACCGTCATGTGCTTTACTAACAAGCAATTCACATATAGAACTCATAGGCACACATAATCTATTATATTTAAACAAATATCAATCAAGTCTATAAAATTTACCAAAATCTGAATTCTCACATGCATGATATACATTAGAGAGATTGTTATCATTCATATACAATTCCTTCACAAACTCTGTCATAATTCAATTTTTGACTCCCTGTTTTCTAAATATTTTCAAAATAAAAGAAAATGTTCTTAATGTATTTGCATCATTTTCATCATTTTTTCAAAAGAATTCAAAATTCAAAAAATTTGTTTTCAACATTTTCAACTATTAACACGCACATTTCAAAATCTTTGATTAATTCTTCTCGTTGAGTTAAGGTTGATGTTGCCAAATTCAAAAAAATAAGAAAAATAAAAAGTAAAATCATAAATAGGAAACGAGATAAAAAGTGAAAAGGAAGAAAATAAAGGATCAAATCTTTAGGTTGCTTGGGAACCAAGCAATTAAATGGAAGAAGATAAAGTTTTTACCTATAAATAGTGAAAGATTCTCACGCGGGGGGGAGAAGATGTCAAAAAATGCCTAAACAAATTCCGCGTTCCTTTTTTTACAATGCCAATTGCCACTTTTATTGTCAACATACACAAACTTATAGCCACCAGCACACAAAATATTTCTCCCCCTTTTTGAAAAAAACAAACCCATTATCCCTTGTGAAGAGAAGGTGAAAAAAAAAACACTCAAATAATTAATTATCATTCACCTTCCAATAACCGAGCATCATCCCCCCTACTACCGTGACCCCTTGGTTCCCAGCCTCTGATCCATGACAGCACCACCTGACAGCTCCATCATTAACGGTTCCCTCTTCTTTGTGACAACCCATCCAACAACACCAACGACCACCTTTTCTACACTACCAACCCACACACGGCTAAAACTCATCTTCAACTCTTCTCCTTCATTTTGTTGAAGCCAGCAGTTTTTTTCTCCTCCCCCAAACACCAGTAAACAACAAGACCACATTTATAGTAGTAATCTCTTCCTCTCTAACCCAATTATAGACCAACAACACCCACTAACTAGTGCTGCCTCCTTCCTTTATTTTCAGACCCAAAACTGATAGCCCTCTTCTTTCTCCATAAAACAAACGACATTAATCCTTTTTATTGTCTAAACCAACACCACAACCTCTACAATAATAGTTCCTTCAACCCAAAGACAACACACCAGCATTAATCATATTAACATCAGCCCTAAGCCCTTGGTCTTCATAAGTTAGTCTTCCCTTCTAAAATGACAAATACATATCTATAGAGAAGAAATGAAATTGTTTTTGTTTGTGGATTTTCCTTGGTTTTGCAAGTGGTGATAGCTCTCATCGCCAGCACAGGAAGAATGAGAAGAAGGAGCAGATCCCGATCCACCTATTTTTTTCTCAATAGCAACGATGCTTGGTTCCACATGCCGGTAGTGGCAGTGGCGCGTAGAGCACATGTGTCGCCACTATTCCTGCGATCCTAGAATCTTCCAATGTGGTTGTATTTTTTGATGTTTTTTTAGCATGTGTTAAAAAAGATAAAATGATGATTTTTTTTTAATTAACCAAGTGTTTTAATTGCATATGGCTAGTTTCTAAAAGTTTTTCATGTATATTTTCTAAACAAACAAAAAAATGTATTTTTATCATGTTTTAAAGATACAAAATGAATATCGTAACTAGTTTATTTATCCATTAAGATTTGGCTAAAATTTTAAAAATACCACAAAAATTAATTGGTTTAATTAATATTCGAGGTATGAATTTTACAATATAATGCATACTTCTGATATTAAATTAAATGAATCAATAGCAATAAACATTAGGAATAGTTGTAAACTTTATTATTTGAGAGTATAAAATTATATTGTAAAGTTTACCCTCTTATATTAAAGAAACCAATTAGGAAATAAATGTGATGCTAAAATGTAGACCCTAGAACAATTAGGATTTAACTTGATAAGGTAGAAACTTCCTCATGAAGGGAGATATGTCATGAACTTTAGATGAGACCAACAAATAGAAACATGACTTAGAATAACAATCAATCAACAATGCAGTTTACCATGGGTAGGGTACACTAGGATGATATGTCTTCCCCTTGCACAACTAGTCCCCTTACCTAGACTCTTGTAGACCATAGGTTTTCTAGAACGATTAGGATTTAACTTGATAAGGTAGACCTCCTCATGAAGAGAGATCTGTCATGAACCTTAGATGAGACCAACAAATAGAAACATGACTTGGAATAACAATCAATCAATAATGCAGCTTACCATGGGTAGGGTGCACTAGGGTGATATGTCTTCCTCTTGACATAATAAACTTAGCTAAACATAATGAAGAAGAGAAACATAAATAAACAAAAGGAGAACATGATTATACAAGTATAGTAAAGGAAATGAAAGGCATAAACAAGAGATTAATGAAACTATAACATGAAATAAAACTAGAACATTAAAACTACAAAGAAAGAAAGCAAGTAAGGAAATGATATTGACCTGAAAACCAAGATGCCTAAATGCATGGAAAATGCCTCCTTTTATAGGCCAAAATTCAGAACTATTGATTTGATGACTAATTATTAAGTGGGTGGCCACCTCTTGACTTGGTAACAATCTTTATCTTCTTGTCTGCAGAAAACATCATTGCTAACATCAGAATTGGAGCAGATAGTCTTTATGAAAGTTCTGGGAAATTATCTCAGCTTTCCAACAAAATAAGAATCGGTGCATTTGGACATCTAGAACTCAAGATATGGGCTGAATACTAAATAGTGTCTAGGCTGCAGGACAGAACGGTCCTTTTGAATCTTGGACTCTTCATGAAAGTTTTAGGCCTACGTCTTAGCTTTCCATACATATAAACCAGACCTAAATCCAAGTTCTACAACTCCAGTTATGATCCAATAATCGAATGGTGTTCCAGTTTGGACTAAACCAACATCTCTTTTCTAAGCTTAGCCCTCTCTTTGTCTTCTCAATTTCAGTAGTTAAATTCATCAATCAATCCTTTGATTTATGTGATAGGCCTGCATTTAAGATGAATATTTACCATAAATTAAAGGTATCTTATATTATTAGATATGTTATTATAAAACATGCTCTAGTTAAGGAGATATTGATACTTCAAGTGCAAAATGATGATATAAAACCTTGATAAAAATGTACTTTTAAGTACTAATCAATAAGCATTCATGCATTCATGCTTTGGTGTCTTAAATGTCATGTGTGCATATCCTGGTTGAAATATAAATCCCTGAAAAGCTCAAATCCACAGGGTTTACAACACCCGACTTTAACAGAAAAACATGAAAGATGAAGAACACGTTCATCATGATGCCCACTTCTAAAAAAATTTGGACTCTCTAAAGGTCAATATGGCTTGCCTCACTAGCTTTCTCAAGTAAAGGCTCAAAAACATCTTCGGTGAAGGCCTGTCTAATTTTTCTATGAATTTTGTCCAGACTCAGGCAACAATTCAGCCTAAAGAAAGGATGGGTGGACAGAGTTAGGAACCTCGATGTAATATAGCATTTGGGTAGTAAACAATACTTGCATCGACCCCAATAGTTATGGATGAATTCGCTAATGAATCTCACTAGACAAATCCTCTAAGGATATTGATCATGATAAGATAGCAGCATTAGAAAGCAAAAGTAAGGGTTATCGAAGGCATTGATTTGTATGATCCTGTTCAAACCGTCGAGATGTGTCTAGTCCCAAATATGGTTGTACCAAAGAAGTTCTATATACCTGAGTTTATAAAGTACACTGGAACTCACTACCCTACCACTCACCTCAAGTTCTATTTCAACATAAAGGCAGAAGTTATGCATGATGAAAAGTTGTTAATGCACTTCTTTTAAGATAGCTTGAGTGAGGCTGCATTAAGCTAGTATATAAAGCTAAATGAAATGCAAACCTAGAGTTGGAAGGATCTTTTACATGCTTTCATTAAGAAATGTAAATTTAACATGGGCATGGCTCTAGACAAATCTAGTTTATTAGTGTTGGAGAAAGGAAGTCATAAATAAGTTTAAGAGTATGCTCAACAGTGGAGAGAAAAGGTTGTTCAAGTTAATCCATATCTACTTGAGAAAGAAATAATCAATCTATTTCTAATACTTTTAAAGACCCTTATTTTGATCATCTAATAGGTGCTCCAACCTAGTACTTCACTGACATGGTGATAGTGGCTAAGAGAATTGAACAAGCCAAAAAACCTGGTAAAATTGCCATGTGACCTGCTTAATGGAAACCCCATTAGTTCCTGAAACACTCCCTCAAACTTTAGCAACATGTCTTCAAATTGTTTTGGAATCTCACTCTGAACCGAACTTGTCTCCCGAACCTGCAAAAACAAGCCTCGTGCTACCCTTCTCATCTCTTATAAAAATATTGGTCAATAGTCTATCTTTGACCCCTCAACCTCAACTCTCATACCTTTAATCTAAACCTGTTTACCACAATGTTGGAATTCCATTATCAAGTTCGTGAAGTCCTAAAGAATTGGCCCACGACTTTTAAGCCATTGGATTCTCAAAATGATATCACAAACACCCAATTGAATAATGTAGACTTATGTAATGAACTGACCATCCTAAATTAATAATTTAACATCTGAACAACTTCCCTTACTTTATATCCTTGAACCATCAGTAATGTTCACTCCAATGAGCCTATGTCTAGAAACATTTAGCCCAACCCTTTTAAACACTCTTGGATGTAAGAAGTTATATGTACTCCTTGTGTCTATTAAGGCCATAAAATTATAGCCATTTGATTTAACTTCCACCCTCATAGTTTTAGGATGCGGATTCCTAATGATAGCATGAAGGGATATGCCTACTTATTTTATGCTTTCCTCCTTTAGGTCCCTCAAATCAATAAGATCTCTTATCATACCAGTAGATTTTTTTTCAGCCTTCTCCTTCATTTCCTCTATCATGAAACTTTAAATCTCCACACTTGTGCCCCGACCCCCACTTACCATCGCATTTAAAGCAAAGCCTCTTTTATCTCTTATTTCCCTTGATTTGAGCTGGAGTGAGCTTTTGTATAAGAACAACTGATTTGTTTTCAACCTTAAGTTTGGGCTTGTGTTATATCCCGAACCTAAAAACTAGTAAAGCTAGGTTTCCAAGATCTTCTCGTAACTTTCAAGTTGTCCTCTTGTATTCTGGCCAACCTGTAAGCAGCTGTTAAGTTCTAGGGATTCAACAATTATACTCTGATCTTAATCTTCTCCTTTAATCCTTCTAAAAGATAGTTGAGTCAATGAGAATTAGACAATTCTCTACCCCGATTTGAAAGAATTCTTGAGTTTTATAGATCTTTACTGTTGAAGTCTGTTTGATATTAATGAGGCCTTCCATTGGGTCATCATAAGATGTTACTCTAAAACAAATCTGAAGAGCTTTAATAAAAGTCCTAACTTGTGAGAACATTTGTTTTTGTTAGTTCTTGAAACCATGGTTATCAAACCTGGCCCGGGGGTTAACCTGGCTAAGAAGCTGACTTAGCCAAAGGGTCGGGTCCCGGGTTTCATTGGTCAACCCGGAAAATTTTAAAATATATATTTAAAGTTTTAATATTTCATATGAAAAAATTAAGAAAAAATCCATGTGAATATAGACTGTACATGTTGTAAATAATGACGTTTAAAAGAATATTTAAAAAAAAATTTATCCCACATTGAAAAAATACTATGTTATGTTTTTAAGTTTAAGTATTTAAACAAAAAAAGTTTTTTTATCGCACATTGAAAAAACATAACTTTTTTCTTGTGAATATAGAGTATATATACTAAAGAATTTCAAATCTCACATTAAAAAGATATTATGTTATCCTTTTAAGTTGAAGTATTTAAACCAAAAAGTTTTTTATCCCACATTGAAAAAACTTAACTTTTTTCTAGGGAACATAAAGTATATATATACAAAATTGCTTCAAATCCCATATTGAAAAAATAATTTTTTCTTAGGAACATAGGAGTATAAATACTAATGGGTTTCAAATCTCATATTAAAAAAACATAACTTTTTTCTTGTGAACATAGAGTATATATACTAAAAGGTTTCAAATCCCACATTGAAAATATATTATATTATCATTTTAAGTTGAAATATTTAAACAAAAAAAATTTATCCCACATTGAAAAAACATAACTTTTTTCTTGTGAACATAGAGTATATATACTAAAGAGTTTCAAATCCCACATTGAAAAAATAACTTTTTTCTTGGAAACATAAAGTATATATATAAAGGGTTCTAAATCTCATATTGAAAAAATAAAACATTTTTCTAATATTTATATAGTGAACTTTAAAAAGTGTAAATAACCAACCGAAAAAATATGAAAAAAAAGGGTATAGGAGAAAAACCACATTTAAAAAAAAAAAAAGGTCTCGTCCAGGTCATGGGTCGACCGGGTTTGGCTGGGTCGTTGCATGGCCTGTTTTTTAACAAACTCGGACCGGTCCAACTACCGAGTCCCGGATCGACCTGCCGGGACAATTTGGGTTTAATATCTATACTTGATACCATGTTATAGCCTTTCTTTCCATCTGAAAACAGGCTATCTATAAATAGCTTGTTGTGGTGGTGTATTGTGGAAGTTGAAGAACTGGTTAGCCTTTAGTTTAGGATTTGTTAATTTAATTTGCTCTTTTCAATTTTGTTCTTCCCAATTAAGAACTCCCAATCTCATTTCGCAGTTCCAATTTCAATTCAATAAAAACACATCAATATATTAACTATTTTTCTTGAGTTTATACCCAAAGAAAATAAAAGAATCCAGGTTCTTTACCAATAGTATCAGAGCAGGAGTTCTTAGGACAAAACAATGACAGAAGACACAAGAGTTTCACAACTAATAGAAGCAGTAGCAGGAATGAAACTTAATTTGCTCTTTTCAATTTTGTTCTTCCCAATTAAGAACTCCCAATCTCATTTCGCAGTTCCAATTTCAATTCAATAAAAACACATCAATATATTAACTATTTTTCTTGAGTTTATACCCAAAGAAATCCAGATTCTTTATCAATAATATCAGAGCAGGAGTTCTTAGGACAAAACAATAACAGAAGACACGAGAGTTTCACAATTAATAGAAGCAGTAGCAAGAATGAAACAACAACAAGATTTATAGCAACAAAATCAACAGAACCAACAAAATACATTGGAGGAAATTGTTCAGTAGTTAAGGATTATGACAACTAGGATGAACTGGTTATCTAAGGATCAAGGGAAAAGGCCCATGAATCCCCTATCAAACTCTCCCATAAGGTCTGTCAACGGTAACCAGGGGCTTGAGGTGGTTGCTCAAGATGAACCTCAGCCGGTTTAAGTCAACTTGTCTGGAATTTCCCTGTTTTAATACAGAACTAACGAAACCAGGAAATTCCAGAGCAGAGCCTCCTTTAGTAAATAATCCTAAACTAGTTTTTTACAAGATATCCAGAGCAGAGCCTCCTCGGGTAAGGTAAATGTGATTTGCTTCAAAGCAATTTCTTATCTCCTCTACTAATCCATCCTCCCAATTTATTAACTGAATTCCTAGAGTTTAAATTTGAAATAAAGATTGTAACTGGCTGGCAAGGATCCTGGGCTGCTGCGTTATATGACTAATTCTTCTCCAATATGGTGGCGGTCTCCACTTGTTAATTTTTACCCCTCCTGAACTGATATGCTACTGTGCCTTTTTTACTCTAAAGAGATGTCTCTGCCACGCGCCACCCCTTTAATGAAGAAGCATTCGCAGCCGTCCACCTGAGTATTGTTCCCTTTACCCGTTTCAACTTCTTCTTCCTCTTCTTAGAGTTAGAACAAGGAACACTGCCCTAATCACAATCGCAAGAATGGCAAGATCTTGCGAGACCATCACATAAAAGGAAGAGCTCATGAAAAAAAAAAAGCAAAAGCATTACAATTATTCTCGTGTTAAAAGGAGGAAGGATCTGGACCGGCGCCAACATGGCTCCATAGTTCTCATGCCTCCCTTCCTAGCCACTTGGACATATCGATGTTTGCCAACTTTTTATTTTACACAAACCTTTTTCTTTTGGAACACGTTGTTTTGTTTGACGTGGCAAACAACACGTCGTCGTCTCAAACCCAAAATTCATTGCCGTAGATGGAAGGGAGAGAAAAAAATTGACCACAAACCACACGCCTCCACCGAATTAAAGCAGCAAACTACAGAAAATCCCACCCAGCTGGATATCCAAGCAATATGTTCCATCCAAATACAAACTATTAGGGGGGGGAACCAAAAATCTCTATCCAAGAAAAGTGTGAACCAATATTATCTTTTTATAGCTAATTGTTGAGCATGTTATTCTACATCCTGGTAATGCAACTGACCAGGGAAAACAAATTTGACAAGAACGAAAAGGAATAAAAGACTAGGTATCAAACATTGTTACTTGGTTCGGTCCTTGGCCTATAAAAGTACTAAAAAGTCAAGAAATAAATCCAATTTAAGCTCTTGGATGATCTGGTAACCGTTTCAGGTCCATTTCAACTTGATGGATTGTCCATTGCATGTTTTCCAATTTCTGCAGGACGAGGCCAACATGAGATCAATGAAAGTATTTTTGACAACAAAGGCAGTATGCAGACTGGTGTTACCTTTACAATATCATGGTACTGTCTTGCAATTGTGTCAAAGTGAGGATCAACACCTTGATATTCACGCAGGCGTGTAACCTGGTAAGAAAGTTGGCCACAACTTCAAAATGAAGACCAGGATAAAACGGGGGAATAACCCACAAAACGATGGTGACAGAAACAGAACAAAACATTTCCAAGTATTTGGTCAGAAATGGCATTCTGAATTCATGCACTACTAGGAAAATGCAGATCCTTACGCAGCATCTCTTAAGTCATCATAAGAATCATGTTGGACATGAATTTAAGTTACAAGTCACAGAAGTGATTTAGATATCTCCATAGGATGATTACATAGCATGCACAAACACAAAAGGAGTGCACAAATTTCATGTCAGACAGTCTTAGAGCAAGCAATGATCAAGATAATATGTGGTCAACTTTGTTAGAGATGTAACGAAACAAACCGCTTTATTGTATGCAATAGAAGCTTCTTCTGTGGCCTCGACAAGATATTTCCTGAAATATAAATAAGATAGATTAAAAAACAGTAATGAACTAGTAAAGAGTACTAAAACACAAAACACACAGACAATAAAGAGTGTCATTGTCAAGTACCTTATTTTATGAAGAGCTGGTATTGATTCCTGAGTATAAGTTTCAAGAAGGAGAACATGCTCCAGAACCCTGAGATGATAATTATAAAATTCAAAGGTTAACATTTCATCACCCAGAATTGCATCACAGCTAAAAGGTAACAAGAAATAGCCATTGATTTCTGGTATGTATTATGTATGACATGTACATATCTGTTAATTTCCTCCTCTTGCACTCATGGGATGGCAATCTAAACAGCAGATAGCATAACAAACCTTAGTTTTGCACTCATGGTCTCACACCTTTTACACAACCAAGTCTTCTGTAGTTCATCCTATAAAAAAGTTAGAAAATGGATTTAGAAGTGCATCTAAGTAGGAAGACGAATGAATTATAATGAAATCAAATTGATTCAATGAAAGTTTCGGCAGCAAATTGGACCCTGAACTTTAGATAACTTATCCCATCCACCTGCTTTTGGAGCCTTTTTTCCCTTACCCCAAGACTTCATTTAGCTTCCATCAGCAAGAAAATCTAATATAAAAATTCAGGATTAATCCTACTGAAAATTGTTCTTATGCTGCTGTGGCATCATACATGGCCAGCTACACTTAGCAGACATATGGGAGTCTACTTAGATACAATTTTTCATGTTATTCTGAAACACGGATACAGTCATTTAATGAAAGAATCCAACAACCAAACAGTGAGAAAATAATTGATTTAATACATGTTTGGTTTGATCAGTTGGCATGCATGTGTGCTCTCTCCCACAATTTCCATGGCCATGTTCTTCTTACGAAAATAAAACCAAATCAAACAGAAAATTAACCTCATAACCACAATCTCATGACTATCATCCAAATGGAGAAACCCAGATCAAATTGCAAGTAAACAATTGCTGATCAATACTCCTATAATAATCCTCTTGGTCATGCCAGCCAATGGAACCTCCATGGTAAGGAACTCAAGGATGATCACACATTTAAATCTATCGCCAGATTTCAGAATTAGATCCACTCCAGATATCCTAAAAGCAAGCATGTTGAAAAAAACAAGCCAGCCAGGACCTGCTTGAATATGATAATAACAACCCAGTGATTCAACCACCTTTTGCCATATGTGAGCACCACGAAACAACAAATGAGCCACAATTGCAAGTCTAAACAATAGCGGAGGTTAATTTTGGAAGTTGATATGGTAATAACTAATACACCATTGAAGACATTGGTGACTGCAGGTTCCGATGTGCCACTATACAAGCTGGAAACAATTTTTGTCTGAGGCAAGACTGGCAGAGCCTTGAACTAGTTCAAAAGTGAGTCTCTGGGGAAAGAGAGTGGGGTCAAAAACCTTTTTTTTTTGTGCTTTCGTCAGTCTTGTTACCAATAAAAGGAAGGAAACGAAAACATAAGTTCTGGTTTTTCTAGACTAGAGAGGTGAGAGGAAAGCAGGTGATTTTTTTTTCCTTTTCTATATGATGAAAATGAGATACATTTTTTTTTTTCAAATCACCATTTTTTTTTCAAGCACTTAGTTTCACAACCTTAGCAGTGCTAAAGATATGCAGCAAATTGTTAACCTACATGGGGTAAAGGTACTAAAATGCTAGCATTTCCATGGATTTCCCTAAAGAGGAGAACATTGAGAAAGATGTGCCTATAGAATTAAAGAAAGCAATTATCCTCTAAGTGGAAATAAAGTGTCATGTGAGTAAAATAATCCAAGCAAAAGGTCAAATTTACAAAATAAATTTGACAGCTACACTCTTTGATAATCAGTGTTGGAAAGTGAAATAGCAACATGTGCATTAAATGAGGATGTTCAGATGGTTGTATAGCATAGGAAAGGGCCAATAAGAAATAGGTTCTTTCAAGGAAGGGTCGTACTGGTGCCTAATGCCTATCTGGGATTAACTTATGAGAAGTTAAGGGAAAGCCATCCAAGATGGTTCTGCCATATCCAATTCTGACAGAAAAGCTGCATCAGTGATAGCAATCAAATTAAAGTACTAAGAAAAAGGAGGGTAAGAGGACCCAAAGAAATGATGATGAAATGTTGAAGAATAATCCAGCATTTCTACCAGCTTATGGAATATTTGTCCATGTCAAAACTGATTAAAGATGAACACATGCAGCCAACCCTAAACTAGTTTGGATTGAACTTAATATAGCTGACCTTACGTCATTGGAGTAGCAGCTCCTAGGGCCCATTAAATTGGTGCTTGGCCACAGATGATATTTTTTCCATGTAAGATTACAGGTCATCAATAATAAATACTAAAAGGTCCATGTATCATTAAGGTCACCAAAAGCAATACTAAAATGTTGTGATGCTGATAGAAGCAAACAGGGGAACCAAAACCACCCAAAAATTGAAGTCGGTAGTGAGCATCTTGAAAGTTCAAGGTTCAATATGTTCCTGCTCCTAAGTATAGTGACCAAATACATCTTTAAGCAAAAGCATATAAATTGATTGAAGCATTGTTTAAATTCAACAGTCAAAACAGAGTCTTGATTTTTCAAATTAGACTTACATATTTATGTTGATGTTGCAGCTTCAAATCTTTGACAAGCTTAATAAGGACGCCAAGTATCTGCTCTAAGACCTTTCCAAGACGAAATTATCATGTAATTATTATGCTAGTAAGCAAAACTAAAAAGAAAAGTAAGAGAAAAAAATATTTAAAAAAAAACCATGAAAATTGCATATCTACTTACATTGTAATATTCAGCAAATTTTCTATCTGCAGAATAAAGATCCTCTCGCAGGGCTGCTTCTTCCTTTTCAATTTCCTCAATTATCAACTTGACCCTGATAATGTGAAAAGTAAGTTCATTGCAACATGCAATAGTTTACAATTTTATTAAGATTCGTGGTCCCGCGTACTGGACTGCTCCATAACATAACGTTGCATTATCAAGAAATAACATAACTTTCTGCATTCCATATTGAAGGGTAAAAAATTCAAGAACTAGCGATGAGAGTGTCCAAACCTCTCTGGAAGGCGAGCAGTTGAATTTTGATTAACAGGCATTGAATCTGCATCAGTAAAATATTAAGTCAAATTAAATGACTGTAATACACATGGAAGATGTATGCTACATTTGCTTATTGAACAAGAGCATTGGGTTTTATTACTTAATATGATACCAATATGATACTACCATTAAAATGGTGCATGCGATAGGATACCAATCAAAACACACATATAATGATGATGAGAAACTTTTATTATGAATATAAGCCTTGCTTGGACGATAATATGCAGTGAATTTAGTCTTAGTTGGTTGCTTTTGCTAAATTATAAATATTATGTTGAAGTACCACCGCGTTAAACTTGAGCAAGAGCCAAAAACAGCACCTAGTTCATTGCTTTCTTGACAAAATTGCTACGCCCTCACATATCTCCCAGACCAAATGCAGTGCAAATTCATACATCAATACAAACTAACAGGTTATATTCTACTTGCATTATCATCATGGTTAAAAGCAAGAATTAGAGGGCAACACTCCATGTTATGCATTATCAAGAGGGCTACCTCTCCCCAAGCAATGACTCGTAGATAGACAGCTACTTGTCATAGATTGTGTATTAGATAACATGCTTATGGTAGATGATAAGAGAAGTGTGAAACTATGCGAGGAGGATGAGGCAATTCACAAGAACCTACCGATATCATCAACAAAAGCATCAGCTAACTTAATGCATTTAGCTTTCAAGCGAGCCTCAACCTCACATGAAAGAGACATCTGATATTCAGCAATGTCCTACAAGAGCTGGCACAGTATCAAATAGATATAATACAGAAAGATAATATATCTGTGTGAGTGTGTTTGTGTGTGTGAAATGTGTGAAGAGAACGTGCTTAAAGCATTATAATAGATTGCATTCCATGGGGGGGAACATACCATCATGAATGGCATTTGTTGAAGATGAGTTTGCCACAAATAGGCAGGTGTTATGCCAAGAAAGCGATTAGGAACGCCACCAACTCCAGGTTCTGTTGAGTCATTATTAGTAAGAAAAGCGGCATTGTTTGCTGCACTTGCAGTGCTGTTTGCAGAACTGTTGGTATAATTGATGGAGTTAGAGGTTGAGCTGATGGTAACACTGGTACTTGTACTATCAAGGGAACTTCGAGACATTACAGTCCATTTTTCAATTTCCTCCTCATGGATCTCACCATCCTTCGATATAAGAGGAAGCCTCAATTTCTGAGCTGCTTCTGCAACGACTAAGCGGTGCTCTAGAGTCTCATAAACCTAAGAATGAAAAGTAGGCAGAAGAAGGTTCTTTTATTGAATCCAGATCCTCAAATACACCTTCAATTACAAGTAAATTAAAAGGAGTGAAAAATCAATTATCCCGGAATTCGATCTATATTGGATATCCCGGTAAGCAATTATTTAAAAAAAAATAAAACCAAGACACATGGATCAACATTTAGTAGAATAATTTGATAAATTATTTATTTCAGCGTTTTTTCTACTTCAACGTGTTTTTGGTTCTGAACTGAAAATCACTTGTCATTATCGGGAAAATTAATTTATTTTTAAAAAAACCTGAGGAGAGCTGTTCGAGCCTTGGACATCTCGAATTCCTCCAAGATTAGCCATGGAAACACCCTGCTGTTGATACTCTTCCACCATGGCAATTGCTTCACAATAAATTGCCTGCATTGTCATCATTTTTCTTTTAAATATTATATGTATAACACTCGAAAACACTCGGTTACCTATATATATAATAGAGGAGGAGGAGGAGGTGGAGGAGGAGGAAGTACCAGAGCTTCTAAGTAGCGCAATCTCTCCCTGGACATCTCCTCTCTGGCCTGAAAAATTATCATATCATTATTAACCATTTAAACACAGAAATAAAAATGGTAGTGGTGGTGGTAATAGTAAATAGCACTGACGAGTTGGAGGTCGGAGAAGGCGGATTTGGAGACAAGAGATCCGTCGGGCGCCAAACAGTGCCGTTCCAACTGATCAATCACCTGGCTCACATCCGCTGCTAATCCTGGGTTTTGCACTCCTCCTCCCTTCACCATTGATTTATTAAAAAGCCGTCGTCTTTCTTGTTCTTCTCGATGTGGTTTATCAAGTCAGCCGATTAGAAGAGAATGGCTGAGGATATTGCTGCTTTCTCACCCACTTCTTCTTCTTCTTCAACAAATCTTTGGATTTGAAACCCACGGATCGGAAGCAACCAAAAAGTTGTTGTTGAGTATCATTTGCCTCTCTGAAGTTACCAAAATACCCCAACCAGTGATTTGGGGCTTTTTAGGACCTGTTTTGAGTTGGGATGGGACGCGATTTCACTATTTTATTTTATTTTTTCAAATGTTAATATTAAAAATAATTTTTTAAAATAAATATAATATCAAAGAAACGACGTAACCTATACCACTCTCTTTTCTTATTTTTTTCCCTTTCCTCTCTCTTTACTCTTGTTTGTGTGTGTGTGGAAGGTCGGTCGAGGAAGAACTAAAGAAAGGGATGTGATGGAAGAGGGGAAAGAAATTACAACCTCTTTGAAGAAACTCGATTTGAATTCCAATATTATGACATCTACCCCTTCCAAGTCTTCCCTCTTTTCCCCAGCCCTTCAATCCCCTGGTAATTTAATCACAATTCGCATCTCTCTCTTACAATAATTTCTTGGGTTTGTTTTTCCTTTCATGTATGTGATTGGGTTGATGATAGGATTGTTAAGCTGTCGTCGCCGTCGTCCTGGCAAGTCGAAACCTCCAAGTTTATTGAGCTTGTGCCTCGGAGTTGTTGGTAAGAATTTGCAAGATATTATTGCCCACTTGAGTGACATTTCCATCGCCTTTCCTCCGCATATTAAGGTAAGCTTCTCTCTTTATTTCCTTACGCCCCCAAAAAATTCTCAAATTTGCCGTCTTTCTTGTCCGTCTGCATCTCTATGTCGCTTCATTTGTTAGAACCTTTTTTCTTATCAACTTACCAGGTGGTGGTTAGGATGGATTACATTTTCAACTGTCGAGTTCTTCCCTCTTCTTTTTTTTTTTTTTTTTTTGCCCAATAATAAATAACTCAACAGGTCTTAGGAATTCTTATACGTAAATTATTATCTCCAGTCATGATTTTGGATGTTCGCATCCGTAGTGGAGAATGCCCAGATGTAGTAGTGTGTAAGAGTGTTTAAACTAGACAAAGGACAATTGAATTTGATGCGCACTAATATGAGAACGTAGAATGTTGCTTGCACAGCTTTTGAATTGTTCTCATTTTGGCGCGCACATCTCTTTCTAATCCTGATCGCATCTTGTGTAGCCCTGCACTCTCCTAGAAGATGGGAAAAACTACCTTATGATTTCGATTTTTTGAGGTAAAAGAGTGGCTAATCTATTGAAGAGAAACTAGAGGCCTTTCTGTCTCTCTCTTTGTTCGGATAACTCTTTCATTTATCCTTGAAAATATGAAAGTAATCTCTATACTGGGAGCTTAGAGAATTCTTCTTCCCTTGTACTCTTAGGCTCTGTTTGTTTTTCCTTCTCAACCTCAAAAGGCAGGTTGAGAGGCCTTAGAACATTTGGTATGATGAAGGATTTGCAACCGTGAAAATTACACTAGTTATCCGTTAATTTTATCCAAACTTTGCTAATACAATGCCAAGAATCTATGCATTCGAAAAAACATGTCGAGGTTACATTCCACTCACCCCAGCATGTGTCAATCTTCTGCTTTAATGATTGTGCACTGGCATGTGGGTCTTCGTGCTCATTTATCCTAACATGCAATGGATGTATTATTGCAACACAGATGACAATTGCAGCAATTGCCAGGAGAAGGAAAATGCTATGTGATGAGGTTATCATTCCTTTAGCTGATACTTCCTGGGAGATACTTGACATTTCTGGCTCAGAAGTTACTGATTCTGGTTTAATAGAAGTGACCAAAACTTGTAAATTTCTTCGAGCTGTGGATATAAGGTATGGAAGTTTGGATATAAGTAATGAAGCTGGAAAGTATTCCCTCTAACCAAAAATAATGGATCCTTTAGTGTGGCTCACAGTGCTCTGGGCAGCTTTTCTAAATATATTTAGGTATTTCCACTATGTCAACTTGGTTTCTAGATTCTTACTGCAAAAGGCACGCTTGTGATCTCATGGTTTTTTCTATACCATGTAACATTTAGCGTGTTTGATAACTTATTGAGCAATTAGGAGGAATTTTTGTTGACTTTTTTTACCATACTCTGCTGGTGAACAAGTTAGATAAGTGGATCTTCTGTTGCAATGCTTGAAAAGTAAAGAGGATCAAAGTTTGTGGGGGAAGACTGACCAATTGAATTGGTTTTCTTTGTAGAAAAGCTTCAAAACTAGATATTTATGGGTCATATTTCTAGCATTAACATTGGCCATAAAAAAAAGGTATCATGTGGAAGTATGAATGTGTAGACAGGTGACTAACAAGGGGAAAGAAGTGCCCTTGTATTGGTAATACAAGCTACACCTTCAGATGGTTCTTAAAAAAAGAAAAAGAAAAGAAGAAAGTGTAGGAAACTACATAGGCATTTGGATTATGGACAGACTCTCTCTTTGGCCTATTGTTACAGATTGATGGATCCTAAATGATGCTAGGTCTCCTGGATTTATTCTTCAAGGACATCTTTTGCATCTATCATTAAACCTCCATGATATTTATTAAAATACTCCTTGCTATAATTTATTTCATTCTTTTAAGCAGTAATTTGTCTAATTCCAATTCAGTGGGCTATCAGTTTTCCGTTGCTTTAGTTGAAATGCCAATCATGTGACACTATTTTGTGCAGTCGATGCAACAAAATTACTGCTTCTAGTGTTTCTGTACTTGTGGAGCACTGCAAGTCCCTGCAAACATTGAGATGCGGGTAAACTTCCTAACCAAGACATATATAGGGCTGGTATTGTAACTAAACGATTCACTATAAACATCAAATCTATTTATGAAGTGTTAATTATAGAACAATGTTTTGGTATGAATGTTTTTCTGCCTTCTTTCATTTCTTGGTACAGCAGGTTTTCATCATGTAAAATAATTGACCGAATTCTTTTATTTTCTTTTCCTTCTGTTAGCATGAAGAAAACATGAGCAATACAATTGGCATTGATATATTTTCTACAGTTCAATATTTAAAAAAAGGAAAGAATCATTCTCAAGTATTTACAACATATGTGAGTGGAAGTGGCACCTAAACCAGATTAAATCTATAAAGTTTTTCTACTAAACAAAAAAAAATGGTTATTTCCTAATTTCAAGGGTTCCTAAGTTATCTCTTGCAATCATCTACATTTGAACAGGTGTAGAATGTCAGACTTTGATAATAGATTTAAAACAAAGTTAATATTGCAGAGGATGCCCAAGGAGTGACTACACAGCACGCTGCTGCTTGACTCTGTTGAAACCAAAGCTGGATGATATGG
>Ga0325414_1000248_pt1 | contig 39619 bp, 31 predicted proteins | sample PopdelMetagenome_8_FD_206183 | JGI IMG/M metagenome (GOLD analysis project Ga0325414, IMG submission 206183) | Populus deltoides microbial communities from Bellville, Georgia, United States - Leaf-PdKOR-R3 | ecosystem: Host-associated > Plants > Phyllosphere > Phylloplane/Leaf | place: USA... | reverse complement strand
TTAGCATACTGACTCATCAAAATCATTAGAGAAAATCATGTGTCCTCGTTTAACAGTGGACATCTTCGAATTGCTCTTCTACAGTAATCACAATCTTGATAGTTAATGCAAGACATCAACAAATATTGGTAGGCTCCCACAGTTGAGGTAATGACATAATGTCTCCATATTTGCAGAGAGAGCTCAAAACCAGCCATGCAGATCCGCAGCTCTTTCAAAAAAAGTAGAGCAATAAAACTTGAACTTGCTTGAGAATTGAGACTATATAGGTAAAAAACGGGCTAGTTTTCACGCCACAATCCCATTAATTTCTTGAAATTTACCTTGTTGTAGCTGTTATACTTCACTAACAATAGTGATCATTGCATGCTATGTTGAGATGTCAAATTCCTAATAATCCAAACTTGAATATGAAGCTTCGTATTATAGAATGTATACATAGGAATATTATAGCCATTATTTTAGTATTGTAATATGTATCTTTACTATTTTATATAGCTTTATATATATAAACAGAAAAGGACAGGTTAACTAATAGGTTAACTCTTCTATTTCTTTCACTACAACATTTAACAGTTTTATCGACGAAATTTTTCCATGGACGTAAGACTCACACTCCGTGGATAAAAATTTTACGAACTACTTCCCCGACAAACAAAGTCCGTCGACATATAGATCGTCGGTAATTCCACTTTCTATCGGTAAAAAAAAACATTGACGGTTGTGCAGACGAAAATAGCGAGCCAAAAAAATTCCCTCTGGAAATATACCGACGAAATAATTCCGTCTGTATTTACAGCGGTAAATCACCGATGGAATTATGTCGTCGGTGGTTGTGGCATACACGGTAAATATTTTGCAACTCTCTGTGAAATACTGACGGACAAGGACCGTCGATGTGGATATCGGTGATAGTGGCATATGCAGTAAATATTTTTCAACTCTATGTGAAATACCGACAGCCTGCGTCCGTCTGAGAATCCGTCGCTGGTAATTTAAAAATATATTTTTAAAAAAATTATTTAGAATAAATAATATAAAACTATATAGATTAATAGTAAAAAAAACCAATTAATCAAATAAAATTGTATTAAACATTAAAAATATAAAAATAATATTAAATAATATTCATCCAAATATTTATTACAAATTTAATGTGTTTCCAAAAAAAATTAAACTAGAATAATGGCGGAGCTAGAGGAAAAAGAGGAGGCTGGTTTTTCCCGGGACCATACGGCCAAAAAGGGGGCGCACATGTATCACCCATATGTGATCTCATGTCCATGACCATTTGACGGAGTGTTCATAATCCGCCGATAGTCGCTCATATTTTTTGGTGATATGAGTCGTGTGTTGTTGCAAAACCATGAACTCCTTAGATTGGGTGCTCGATACTGATTAGGAGCTCCCAACAGTTGAGACACTACGAGCCTCCTGCAAGTTCTCGATCGTAGTGTTGGAAAGCCCGTACACCTGATTTTTATTGAGTCTACCAGATGATTCTACCTCCATCCACAAATCCAGATCGAAATCTAGATGGGTCGCAAGATCGTCCCCATATCTCTCCCTCAACCGGCTATTACATGTCTCCTAAAAATTAAAAAAAGAAATCATCATATTCAATTCAAGAAAATAATAACTTACAAAATCAAATGGTTAAACGAACATACCATGAAGTGTTGAGCACGGTTGTCAACGAACTGTTGCACCTCCTTTTGGCAGTCTTGACTTTGCATGTGCGTCTCTAAAAACAGCTCCATTGGGCTTGGCTCACGTTCAAGAGACGTAGCCTGTAAGAAAAAAAAATGAAAATGCTTAAATATATTTATAAATAAAAACAAATTAATTAACAATATATTTCATTTAAATTATTCTTACCATTCGCTTTGTATGTACACTGAACAGAACGGAGCTGACGGTGTGCATGGTCACCGAATAATGAATTTGCCAGTTCTGGTTGTCGGCACTGGACTGTGAGCGTCGTGTGAACCACTCAGACCTCACATGCTCAATATATTGCGGCCATATATCCCCCGGGATGTATGGCGATTTGAAATCCCTTTAAACCGCCACGTCATTCCAACCTTGGACACCGTTATCTCTCGCGTATTTTTTGATTTTTTTGTGTTTCATACCAAAAATCACGGAACCTACTTCCATAGTGAAAAATTAGATTTTAAAACATAAAATTATAAAACAAAATATTGTATTGTTTTCGATTTTACCTAGTTGCCACGTGATTCTCTCACACCGTCCTTGCAACATTGTCATGTGCGCTATCCCACTTGAATTTGTGTTGTGTATAAATAATTTATTTAAAATAAAAATAGTATGAGATATAAAATTATAAAAATAATTTATTAAAAATAAGCTAGAAATTAGAAGTTAACACCTATCTGAAATCTTTGAAACCATACATCAATATAAGGTTTCCAATCAGGATGTCTGGAAACTTGACTTCATTAAAATAATGGAATCTCCATCGACGATTTAAACGCCGATGTTATTACTTGGATGACCTCAATGTTTGTGAACCTGAAAATAAATAAAATATTAATTAGTTGTTCATAAAATATGTTATAAGTAAAAAAAAACTAAAACCAAAACAAACTTACATTGAAAAGTCGTCCTTCCAATGTGCCTGGTACTTGTAGGTGAATTGACCCCGCTGTGAAGGTATACCGCCTCTGCGCTGTCAAACCGCGCTCAAAGAGGCAGCATCGCGAGTCGGCTCAGGTGTCTCTTCTTGATCAGCACTTAAGGATAAGTCATCTTCGCTGCTAGAAGAACTAGTTGCAACCATCTGCTCACGACGTGCTGTTGATTTGATTCTATACATCTACATAAATTTATACGAATAATTACATAATTAAATTTGATTTTTTTTTTAAAAAAAATCAACAGCACCTCCCCTATACTGGAGACTCTATTGAAAAATCTTATATATAACCTAACATCTATACAAATTTAATAATAAAATAAAGAAAAAAAATAACATTTAATTTTATATATTCAACTAATATCTATAGAAATTCATCAATAACAATTAAAATTAATGGAAATAATCAAGTAAAATTGAGATAAAATAATTAAATTTAATCTTATATTTTCAATTACCATTTATAAGGTAAATTCAACAATAACAATTAAAATTCAACAAAATTTTCAATTGTTATGGCAATACAAACAATAAAATAGATTGAATAAATTAAAAAATAAAAACTATAGACTTTAGGAATGAAAAATGCTTACCTTAATAGTGTGTTTATTTCAAGACTTTATCTACATTATAAGAATACACCAAAACAAAAAAACACAACAAAAATAACAATAACTAAAACAAAGAAAAAAAAAATCATTAAGCATATTAAATGAAAATACATACCTTTTAATTTGTTAAAAATAGTACTAAAGACTACAAGCAAAAAACAAAAGTTTGGAAGCAAATGAAAGAAAAAAAATGAGATAGAGAACTCTAAAACGAAGGAGAGGAAAAATGAACTACATGGGCAGTCGCTGGGATTTATACTACAATTTTACTGACGGCATCTCCGATGGACTATTTAAATAATATTAATTTTAATTACCGTCGATGAATTTTCAATCGTTTGTCAGTAAATTTTGAATTTCACACTAAAATTTTTAAATGACCCTCAATAATTTTTACAGTTCGTCGGTATATACACGTGGTCCATTGGTGAGTTCGTCGGTATTGGTCAACTGCACCGACAGAGAACTCTAACAGTTATGCCTCTTGTAACATACCGATGGATGGTATCCATCTGTATGGATGTCATTGATTGTGGCAAATGCAGTAAATATTTTGTAACTCTCGATAAAACATCAACAGGAGGTATCCATTTGTATGGACGTCGGTGATTGTGGCAAATGTAGTAAATATTTTTCATTTCTCTGTGAAATATCGATGGACGGTATCTATCTGATCGAATGTCGGTGATTATGCACTGTGTATGACAGATTATGTTTGTATTGCCTATTTATCCTCCTGCAAATGCTTAAATTGCAAATTTCTCGTATAGCATAGTAACAATAGTGAACAATTATAAAATAAATATTTCATGTTACAAAATATCATCCATAATATTACATTATAAAAAAAATGTTTTACACTTTTGTGTTGTGACAGTTAGTCAGAATTTTCTTCTTCTTCATCATCAATTGAATTGTCATCAACTCTATTGCACTCTTTAATGTGGATATCATCATCATCTTCATCGACATTTGCTTGTCCGCTAGAGCTTAGAACAACATCCAACTCCTCTACATCAATATCAACATGAAAATTCAAATTTTCTTTTAAGTCAATCGAAGGAACAACTCGATATGTTTCAACCAACTTACTAACTTGAAAGACTTCATCTCACACGCTTGTGTCTTTGTTCTCATCCTGAACAATCTCGACACGACCCCTGGGTTTTGTTTTTAAAATGGATAACCAATTAACTCTTGATTGGTCATTTCTAAAGAAAAGGGTATATGTGTAATAAACTCGTTGGCATTGCCTTGCGAAAACAAAGACATCATTTACGTTGTGGAGTCTAGCTTTTGAGTTGATTTCAACCAGACCATAGTGAGGATCCAATTTGATTCCTTTGTCAGTAGATATCAATAGCATTTGAATAAAAACACTCTATTTTGCTCATTATGATATTGTAATTGGATAACCTCTTTTAATTTACCATAGTAGTCAACTTCAAACTCACTACAAGTCGATCCCTTAACACAAACACCGTTGTTGTATGTCTTTCTTCCATGCTCGTATTTTTCAATATGAAACACATATCCATTGACAAAATACCCGTTATAGCACTTAACTTTTCTTTCAGGACACAAGCTTAGTAAAGATAATGAAATAGTAACACTCATTTCCATTTGATAAACCTTGTGTATCAAGTACAACAATAATCAATAAACAAGAATTTTATAATATTAACGTATAGTAACTTTGCAAGAGATAATGAGTTTGTGATAGTACTTACATGTGTTCTGAACCACGTGGCAAATTGTTCATCTTGTAAGTGAAAGATTTGGGATTCGGTCAGCTGTGAGTTATTGGACAGTAAATATTATCGATGTTGTTTAGAAGGTTGTTCCAAATTATATGAGTTATGATATTACAATATATAAATAGTACATTCTTAACAAAGTTTAAGTAGTACATATACTTACTGAATAAAAGTTCTCAACTCATCACACTTAAATAGAACATAATTATGTGTTTGTCTAAACTCTATTTCAGACAAATATCTTCCCCTTACGGTATTTTTAGGTTTAGGTCGTCCAAGATTGGAGAATATTGATAAGTTCCCACTAGAAGGCAATTCACCACCATCATTATATTATGGAACGCGTTTGATTCTCGTTCTCAAATGAGGTTCGAAATAGTACGAGATAAATGTTGAGATCTCCTCAACAATATAGGCCACACATATCGAAGCCTCAACATGCGCCTTGTTATTAACCTTTTTCTTAAGATTGAACAAGTATCTGCATGGAATTAAACAAATATTTTCAATTAAGAAAAACGATGAAAATACTTTTAGTTATGAATTACATTGCAACTATAATATCTAACCTCTCGAATGAATACATCCATCTATACTGGACCGGTCCTCCAACTTTCGCATCATATGATAAATATATGGGTAGATGCTCCATCGAGTCAAAAACTAATGGAGGAAATATCATCTCAAGTTTGCATATTGTCTCGACGATATTCATTTCAAGCCTCTCAATGTGATCAACAATGAACTTGTTGAAGAACATATCTCTAAAGAAATGACTGATCTCGTGAGTGCATTTCATATCCCCTTCAATAACAAAACACGATAAGCTAATGGAATGAGTGTTTACATAAACACGTGGCAGTCGTGACTCTTTATTCCATACAATCTACATCCCTCCATATTAAAAAACCTTGATATATTCGAGGCATCTCTATCGAGAAAACACAGACTCTTAAGCTATTTGTAGACTAGTAATTTTGCATTTTTCTCTAACAAGAAGCTTGCTCTGGGTTTTGCGACTCGTGACCCATCAAAAACCAACTCTATATTTTACGGTTACAAAAAAATGTTATATCCAATCTAACCTTAATGTTTTCCTTTGTCTTTCCCTTCACATCTATGATAGTGTTGAAAATGTTCTCAAACATGTTCTTTTCTATGTGTATGACGTCAAGGTTCTGGCGGAGGAGATTGGTCTTCCAATAAGAAAGAAAGCTCCCAAAAAATACTTCACTTTGCCTAATTATAGGTCAAACCAAAACCAGGAAACTTCTGCTTACCTGATTGGAAACCAAACATAATGTCACCGTACTCTGATATAATATCATGCAATTCTTCATTTTTAAGATGCAGTGGTGCAACATCCTTTTCAACTTTTCTAACAAAGAAATCCTTTATGTTATTTCCGTTCCTGTGATTCGTTGGCAAGAAACGACAGTAGCAGTTAAAAAAAGAAGCTTTACCTCCGTTTGTTATCGTGAATGCCTTGTTGGTTTCCATGCAGTATGGACATACTAGTTTTTCATGCGTGCTCCAACCTAAAATCATATTATAAGCTGAAAAATCATTAATAGTCCATATCAAAGTCGCCCTTACAACAAAATTTTATTTCCTCGATATATCTATCATAAGTCAAAGCTCCAGAGGATCATAACTGCATCAACTCATCAATTAACGGTCGAAGACAAACATCTATATTCCGGCCGAGACTGCTCAAACCTGGTATAACTGTAGATAAAAATATGAACTTTGGCCTCACACACATCCTTGATGGCAAGTTATAAACCGTGAGTATGACCAGCCAACAAGAAGAAGGAGCAGCAAACGACCCGAATGGGTTGAATCCGTCTGTACACAACCCAAGATGCACATTTCTTGATTCAGCTGAAAAATGAGTGTTTCAATGCTTTGCCATCAGAAGGATGCACTATCACTCCATCAACCATATTATATGATTGGTGCCATGTCATATGCTCAGAAGTTCTTGGTGACAAAAATAACCTCTATAATATAGGTGTGATAGGGAAGTATCTAAGTGTTTTATATGCCACGAATGTCTTTTCCATGTCAGTTCTGGGTTTGTAACGTCAATGCACACATGTCATGCACTCGATCAGCTCAGCATTTTCAAGGTAGTAAATCATGCAGAAGTTAGGGCACATATCAATGTTCTGGTATTCTAAATCGAGAGGTTTCATCATGGACTTACCAACATAGAAGTTCTCTTTTAGCATATTTCTTTTAGGTAAAATGTTTATCGCCCATTCAATAATTTTGTCATAACCGGCCTCACTCAACCCGTGATCTAACTTGATGGTGAATACATGTGCTATGACCGATAATTTACTGTGATTCATGGAACCATCCCATAATGGTTCGTTAGAATCTTTCAATAGATAAAAAAACTGGGATGCATCTGCATTAGGTTCTTCTTTTATGATTGGACATTGACTGACATTACCTTGATTCATTCTCATTGCATCCCTAACCATATTCTTGTAAGGATTACTGTTGTCATTTACAACTTCATGCACATTGCTAGCACTAAAAGTTGACCCCACCACCCTTTCTTCCATTCTCTTATTAGGAACAAATAGTTCTCTGTGTGCATACCAACACAAATAATCATATGAACCCTTTGGTTAAAAGATGCATCGTTATAACATCTGGATGCATATAATTTTTATTTTTACACTTTCTGCAAGGACATCTAATACCGCCTCCAGTAAAATTCCTCGGAATAGATGTTGTAAAATTAATAAAACCCTGAACCCCATTACAATAATCCATCCTCCACAATCTTTGGAGTGAGTCTCGATACATCTATGAACGATCATCCATGACTTCTATCGAACCTCTATAAAATTATGATGACAACATGTATTAATTAACTATGTTAAGTAAATAAATTTGTAAAAATATCGGTTTGCCTCGACATTATCCAACAAACTAAAAAAAGACTTCTCTTAAATATTCATTATCAATTATCATTCATACTACAAGTTTGTTTGAGAAATAACAATAAAACTTGTACATACACCAACAAAATACATATACTAAAAAAACAATAAAAAAAAATAAAAGTGACATTTTAATGTTAAAATTAAAAAAGATAAAATTTACTTATAAAAAATGACAAAATGTACTATAAATCAGAACATGGATGTTGTGACCATAAAATTACAAGAAAGATGACTTATGTTGAGAAGAAGGGGATATTTTTAGGGGGGTGGTTGTTTGCATTTTGGGAGGGGAGAGTTGGGATGAGGAAGAAGGAGGAGAAATAAGGGGGAGGGGAGGGGAGGGGAGGCAGCATGGTGATATATTAGCTTTTACCGATGGAATCCCTGATGGACACATTATGTTAGTATATTCGTCGGTAATTCTAACGATGAATGGGTCACATCACTGTACGAATATCTTGGTTTGAATCCCTCGGTAATTCCATCGGTAAAATCGCCTGCAAAAATATCCACATCATTGAACTAGTTTTTTTTCTCAAATTTTATATATTCCGTCTGTAATTCTATCGGTATATACTGGCGGAATGATGTTATCGGTATATATCGATCGAATTACAGATGAAATATAAGTCGTTAGTAATTGTGACTGCAATTTACCGATAGAATTATTTCGTCGGTAATTCCGTTGGTTTTTGATGAATTTCTGGTAGTGTTCTCAACTTGGTATCAAAGCTTTCTACCATCATAAATCCTCTCTTCCTCTCCCAAATGGACTCTATTGTTGCTTCTGTTGCCGACTTCTCCCTCCACCAAACTGGCGTTGCAGCCCAGCCGACAGGCCACTCACAGGCTGCTGCCAATGGTGCCTTCCCACAGCGGCAGCCTCCTTCGCTTGCAACACAAAACGATGACTCTTCTTCTCATGTTTCTGTCATTCCTCTTCACATTATAGGGACATCAACTTCAGCTATAGTTGTTTTGTCCAACACTCAGCAAGTTGTTTCGTTCAAGCTTACAAACATAAATTATCTCTATTGACGAATATAGATGAAGCCATACCTTCTAGGTTATGGTGCTTTTCACTTTGTTGATGGCTTAGTGTCATGTCCCCCTCTCATATTTCTGACAGATCTATTGATTCCTCTCCGATAATTAACCCCTTTTTTCTTTATTGGAGGCAATAAAATCAACTTTTTTTGAGCGCATTACTCTCCTCTCTCTTCATCGATGTGCTGCACCTTATGGTCGATTGTCATACCTTGCACTGTGTTTGGCACACCCTTGAAAACGCTCTCGTGTCTCTATCTAATTCTCGCATTATACACTTTATGGGTCCTTTCAAAATCTTCGACAAGGTGATGTTTCGGTTACTATGTATATGCAGCAAGCAAAATTGTTATTTGATGAATTAGTTGTTGTTGGTCAGCCTATCTCTTTTGAAGGCTTTAATCTCTATATGTTTCATGGTCTTTGTGGTGAGTTTAAAGACTTAGTAACCAACTTCATGAACAAGGCAGAATCATTGTCTTATACCGACCTTCACAGTCATCTCCTTACCCATGAATTTCTACACAAGACCTCCCTTCAATCCATGGATACTAGTTGTCGCAAGTCAATGTACGACATCCGTTGGCGATTTTCTAGTTCATTTGTTTGATTCGTTAGGAGTTGCCACCTAGTGTTATGGTAACTAGGAACCTATGGTCTGTGAGAGTCTGGGTAAGAGACTAGTTGTACAAGGGGAAGACGCATCACCCCCAGTGCACCCTACCTAAGGTAAACTGCATTGTTATTTAATTATTTTCTAAGTCGAGTTTCTATTTGTTGGTCTTTTCTAGGGTTCAAGGTAGATCTCTCTTCATGAGAAAGTCTCTACCTTATTAGATTAAATCCTAACCGTTCTAAAATCTAAATTTTAGCATCGTATTTATTTATACCTTGTATCTTTAATACCTGAGGGCGTAATTTATCGTGTAATTTTACACCAACAAATATTAAAGTTTACATCTGGATCTTAAAAAAAATTTGAAAAATAGGTTTTTGATATTTTAGCCAAACCCTAATGGATGATCATAAACCAGTTATGATATCCATTTTTATTTTCAAAACATGGGAAAGATGCAAGTTTTTTTTATATATATAAAAATATGCTTGGAAAAGTTTTTAGGTTTTGGCCGTATGCATGAAATTCTTTTTTTTTTTTCGGAGAAAATCGGGTATTTTAATACCGGATTCGTATTTTACAATTTAAATATACAACTCGATATTATGCAAAATTGATAGAAAAATATTTGAGAAAATCACAAATTTTTCAAAAGGACTTTTCAAATTTTTTGGAATTTTTTGGAATTTTTTCATATTATAATATATTATTATGAATAAATAAATAAAAATAAAATAAAATTCTACATGGGCTGGGCTAGGCTCAGCCATAGAAGAGGTCAGGCCGATTTCGGCTCAAAATGGTTGGGCCGATGTCAGCCCGAAGTGGTTGGGCCTATCTCGCCCCGAAATGGTTGGGCCGACCTCGGCTCGAAACTTTTTATTTATTTCTTTAGGACTGGGCCAGACCTAGCCCAGAACTTTGGGCTGGGCCAGCCACGGCCCGACCCAACTCAACTGCATGAGTAGTGGCCATGAATTATAATTCATGCCCACTCTTCATGTGAATAGGAGGACTTGAATTATAATTCATGTCTACTGTTCACGCAGTGGACAGTGGTGATGAAGAAGAGGGGGAGGAAGAGGAAGAGGAAGGTTACCTGGCATGAGGGTGGTCTGACCGAGGACGACGACGTGGTGAAAACAGTGGCAATGGTGGAGCGTTAAGCCGCCGGGGTTGCTGATGTTCGAGTTGCAGGTGTTGTTGCTGTCACGGTCGGTGCTGCGGTCACTGGCGGTTGGAGCGGATGAGGAGAGAGTCGCCGCCTCTACTGCTGCTGGTAAGGGTTGAAGCCGCTGGAAAGGGTGGTCACTGCTACTGTTGGAGTCACGGTGGCGGAGAGGAAAAAGATTTTTGCAGAGAAGAGAGAGAGAGGGAGAGGTGGTGCAACCACCACGTAAGGTTGTTGGAGTGTCTGGTTGTGATGAAGGTTGTGGTGGGAGGGACGATGGCAAGAGTAGTGGCGACCGAATGTGCGGCTGAGAAGGAGAAAGCAGAAAAAGATGGAAACAAGGAAGAAAGGATGGTTTTTTGTCAACTTTACACTTGATTTTCCTCTCCCTCCGACCATGAAATCCACCTCTATTTATAGGCGGTGGAAAAGGGCAATCTTGTCTTCACGAGGGAAAAATTTTCAGCCCTTGATTTGACTGGAAACATCCAAACCGTCAGTTCAAAGTGTGCACCTCGAACTGCCAAATTTGACAGTCCAAGGCTGCCCGAGGTGGCCACTTTAGGCCAGCCACCGGAGCACTTTTGACGTTTATAGGCCTGAACGGACCATACACGGTGATAGAGGGATTTCAGGTGGCCATTTTAGTGCATGAGTTGTCAATTTTGGGGGACAAACGAGGCATTAAATGCACCTGCAAAACTGCTATCCTGACAGCTTCACGGGGAAGATGATGAACAGTAACCACGCGACGCGTTGCCTAGTCTCTTCTTGTTTTTTTTATAACGCAAAAACAATGCCGTTTTGGGTTAAAATTAGGGATTTTTGTCGATTTTTAATTTAGCCCTCCAGCTTTCAATTTCTTTCAATAGAATCCCTAATTGACCCTAAACTTCTGATTTAATGCAGTTTGGTCCCAGCGTAACTTCAACTTCAACCTCGGATTTACGTGCCTTTTGCAATATGGTCCTTGGTCTCGGATTTATGCAATTTCATCCCTAATTGACCATTAAACTTTCATGTTCTTCAATTTGACCCCCGGATTTTGTCAATTAAACCCCTATAGTTTGGCGTCTTTTGCAGATTGGTCCTTGGCTTTGAATTTTGTCAATTTAACCCATAATTGACCCAAAAACTTCAATTTTCTTGCAATTTGGCCCCTAATTTCAATTAATTAACTTTGTAAAAATTAAATTTGGTCTCTTAAAATTCTAATCTTCTCAATTAAGCCCAAATTAGGCTCTCAATCTTAATTTTTCACCAATTAAGCCCCAAATAAAATTAATTTGACCCATTTAAAGTATAATTAAGTCCTTGCACTTAATTAAATCCTTTAATTGGACCCAAATTAATTCTTAAATATAATTAAAATTTAATTTGGCCCATGATTAAATCAAATTAGCCTATTAAAATTTTAATTATGCTATTGGACTTAATTTTTATGCAAATTCATCCAATAATCATTTAATTTGACCTTGAATTTGCATTTTTTATCCATTTTTGGGCATAATAGGGTACAATTAGGCCTTGAATTTCCTCCAAAAATTGTTGCTTGATTTTTGCCTATTTTTGCAGTCTTTCTTGATTTGCTTTCTTCACATTGCCATCTTTTATTTTATTTTTATTTTGAAAAAGAAATTGATTTTTGGGGAATAACCTAGAATTGGGTTATGACACTAGCTCTCCCCTGTTGCCTTAGTCATCGCTATTTTTAATGCCTTCTACTCACCTTGCCAAATCTCAGAATAGCCCCAATTTCAGTCGTAACAGGGGTTATTCTCGTGGCAACTAACATCCTAACAACAACAACCACAACCACTAAAACAGGTGTGATTACCTTTGCTTCCATTCCTCTACTCTTACTGACTGGAGGCAGAGCAACTATCAGCAGACAGGCATCCTCTGGGTCTGGACATCGGTCCTTTTATCGGTTTTTTAAGCAGAATGTCAAGTGTTAATTGTGCTTCACCTTTGATCACACTGCTCTATATTGTGCACAACTTCAAGGCAGTGGTCAGCAGCCCTCTACCCACCTTACTGTTGGTAATGTTTCTTGCAACACTTGGTTCTCGGACAAAGGCGCGAACTAACACGTTACACCTAATCTTGCAACTCTAACCGATTATGCATCCTATATTGGTAATGATCATTTGCATGTTGGTGACGATAATGGTCTTGCCATATCCTATATTGGACATTCCATATTACATTCCCCAAAATGTATTTTTAAATTATCTAATGTTCTTCATGTGCCTCATATTATCAAACCATTGTTTTCTATTGATAAATTTTATCGTGATAATAATGTTTATTTTGAATGTCATGTATCTATGTTTTATGTAAAGGATATCATCACCAAGAAAGTGCTCCTTTCTGGTCAGAGTAATGATGGTCTTTATGTTTTGTCTAAGTCTTCTACCACGTCCATTCCTCAAACTTATTGGTCTCTTTGTGTCTCTACAACCGCTGATCTGTGGCATCATCTTTGTGTCTCTACATTTTAATTTTTTTAGTTTCTAAAAATAAAATAGTTTGTACTTCTAGACACTCTCTTGCTCAATGTCAAGCTTGTCCGCTAGGCACGTCGTCGCGTATGTTGTTGAGACTTAGGGGTTACAAAACTATTGCCCCACTTGATTTAATATTTAGTGATATTTGGGGCCTTGCTCCTATGTTTTCTTTTGATTGTTTTCATTACTTTGTTATCTTTATCGATGCGCATACCAAACATATATGGTTTTATCCTATTGTTGTAAAATCATATGTGCTTTTTACATTTTCTCACTTTCAAACAATTGTTGAGCGCTAGTTTTCATGTAAAATTAAATATGTTCGAACTGATTGAGGTGATGAATATCATAAGTTAAACCAGTTCTCTCAGACTATTGGTATTCCTCACAAGTTAATTTGTTCTTATACCCATGAACAAAATGACATAGTTGAGCGTCATCATCAGCACATTGTCGAAACCGTTCTTACCCTCCTAGGACAATGTAGTGCTGCATTAAGATTTTAAATCTATGCATTTGAATTATTAGTATATCTCCTTAATCACATGCCTACTCTTATCCTCCAAAATAAATCTCTGTTTGCGTGGCTGTTTCATCATACTCCTGATTATGATTTTCTACGTACTTTTAGGTGTCTTTGTTTTCCTTTTTTGCATCCATATCATTCTCATAAATTGGATTTTAGTTCATCTCCATGTGTGTTCTTAGGATATAGTTCCTTTCATCTTGGTTATCGCTGTCTTAATATAACATCTCAATGTATTTATGTCTCTCGTCATATTCATTTTCATGAAAATGTGTTTTCTTTTGCAAATTCTGAACAGATAGCACAACAATCATTCACCTCCTCCCAACATACACACCTCCCTACCTTGAATCCTTCCTTAAATTTTCACCCTACTGCCCCACTAATTCACCAAACCAGTAGCTCTAACAGGCCACCTGCCGCACCCATTCCACTCTATTACTCGCCCACCATGTCTGCCACCATCTTATTGCCACCCAGCCCTGCCCCTCTATCATTATCTGCTTGTTTTTATAATGATCATTGTGCAGGAACAAGTTCTCCTCCTTTAGAGTTGCATGTTTCCAATTCTGCTACTACAGAGAAGCCTGAATCTGCCACAGGTTCTCCACTCTCTATTGTTGTGCAATTCGTTCCTTCGACAGACTCTCCTGCTAATCTACAACTCTGGGTCGATCTCTCTTTCAAATCCTCTCCAGCAGCTTATGGGTTCAGGTTCTTCTCCCCCTCGACCCACCGTTCGTTAGCATCTCATGGTCCTCTGTCCTCGGCTGCCGAAAATCACATTGCTCATAACATTTGCAACTACCTCTGTTGTTCTAATTTTTTGAGTAGTGTCTCCTCTTACCTATAAACCCATTGCTTTTTCTGATGTTAATAGGTATGAGGCTTGGCATGGTGCTATACGCAAGAAAATTCAAGCCTTACGCTCTAACGACATATGGTTTTTGATTCCTTTTCATCATTCGATGAATGTTGTTTCTAATCAATGGGTGTACAGGATAAAGCATCATGTTGATGGCAGCATTGAGAGGTATAAGGTGTGTCTAGTTGCTAAAGGTTTTACTCAACAAAAAGGCATTGATTACTCTTAAACTTTTAATCTTGTTATCAAGTAGTCGACTGTCAGATTAGTCTTTTCCATTGCGGTTTCGCATAATTAAAAGATACATCAACTTGATATCCATAATGCCTTCCTCAATGACGTTCTTGACGAAGAGGTCTATATGAAAGAACCCCTAGGTTTTGTTGTCTCTACCCTTCCTTCTCATATATACAGATTGTATAAGTCATTATATGGTTTAAAATAGGCTTTGCGGGCTTGGTACACTCAACTGAGTGATTTTCTGCTCTCTATCAGCTTTAATGCCTCCAAGGTTGACACCTCCTTATTTATCTTGTTTGTTGGTGCTGATATCTTATATCTTCTAGTTTATGTTAATGATATTCTGCTTACAAGTAGCAACTTTACTATGCTTTACCGCCTAATACAGCTGTTGAGCTTAGAGTTCAAGCTTCGTGACTTAGGTGTCATTCATTATTTTTTAGGTATTGAGGTTCAGTCCACCGGTATGGGTCTGATGTTATGATAGCATAAGTATATTCTTGACATCCTCACTTAGGCTGGTATGACTTCTTGCAAACATGTTGATACTTCTATCTCTACCTCTAAAGTTACCATATTGCCAGATCCATTTTTTTTTTTATCCTACACGGTTTCATCAAACCATGGGTTCTCTTCAATATCTCAACTTTACAAGACTAAATATATGTTTTGTTGTTAACAGAGTCTATCAGTTTATACATGCTCCTACATATTCTTATTGGGCTGCCATAAAATGCATTTTATGTTATCTTTAAGGTACGACAACCTATGGCTTACATATCACTCACACTTCATCTTTTGATTTATATGGCTTTATGAATGCAGATTGGGCAGGTAGTATTGATGATCATAAATCTACGGGTGGTTATCTTGTTTTCTTTGGTCAGACCCTGATTTCATGGAAATTAGGTAAGCAAGGTACAATTCCTCGCTCCTCTACTAAAGCTAAGTATAAAGCTTTAGCAGACATCACTACTGAGATTATCTAGCTGCAGTATTCATTGACAGATCTACAGATGTCTTCTATTTATACTCATACCATTTTGAGTGATAATCTTGGTGCTACTTATTTATCTGTGAATCCTATCTTTCATTCTCGTACAAAACATATTGAGGTTGATTATCATTTTATACGAGATAGGGTTGCGAAGAAAGAGATTCAAATTTGTTTTATCTCTTCCCAGGATCAAGTTGTAGATGTCTTCACTAAACCACTTTATACTACTTCTTTTACTACTTTTCGCTTCAAGTTTCGGGTCGGTCCTCCACTCTCGTCTTAAAGGGGCATATTATAGAATGTATATATAAGAAATATTATAAGCACTATTCTAGTGTTGTAATCTTTACATTTACTATTGTATATTGCCCTACACATATAAATAGAAAAGAATTGGCTAACTAATAGATTAAGCCTCCTACTTCTTCTCAACTCTCCAAGTACATGTTGGTTGAGAACTTTTGAGGACAATTGCAAGCACTAGTCTGCCAAGATCAGTTAAAAATCAACTTCTAGAATAACTTGAATTTCCTTGTTTCACAGCTTCTAGCTATCAAAAAATTGTTTTTACAAAAAATGGTTAATACTCATATTTTTTGTCAAATTAAAAGTAGGGTCTATTCATTTTTAAAGTTAAAATTTTATTGAAATTATTCTCCAACAGAAATTTTCTAACATGAAATATTAACATAATTAAAAAAAATTGTGAGTTAATCAAAAATTAATATCAAAGAATCATTAGTTGATATATAATATTTTCTTGTATCTTATATAGTGAAAAGTTAAAAAGTTAAAACCTAGCTCCTAGAGCACTAAAGCTTTTAAAGAGAAGAGGACATAGGTGAACTAGGCTTTGAGCTTAATCCACACTCAGCTCGGCTAGGGCATTGGTTTCGAGGTCAAACCTAGTTTCATTGTAAAATAATTTTTTGGTTTGTAATGAATTATTTCATGTTTATTTTGGGCTTACACTTGAGTTTGGTGTAAGATATTTTTATAGCCACACAAAATTATGTTTTGCTAGCCTAGTTTGTTTAGCTAGCCCATGACTAAATATTTTGAACCGTAAACTTTCACTTTTTGAATAATTTGTTTTTCAAAGAAAAAATGATAGTTTTTACGGGGGGAAAAGTAAGGTTTTCTTTTTATACTGGATAATTAAATCAAAACAATGAGACCTAATTTTAGTAATTATTAGAATTAGTTTTGCATTAGTTTTGGTTTCAAAAATCACTATAAAAAGGGATCGAAAGGGAGATGCTCTACAATACTAAACAATACATCTTGTACCTTCTTTCCAACATTTGTTTGCTTTGTTTTCTTTACTAAACAATACAGCCTTGATTATTCAGTTTTTTGTATAGATATTTTGAGGTTTGTTTTCATGGTTTATGGACTTTGATTAGTAGTGCAACTAATCAAGGTTATGTTTCTAAAATCCACAATTCCAACTAATTGTAACCAATTTACTTGCACCAAGTGACTACAGACAAAGGATACAATCCTTGATAGCAACTTAATCTACATTTCTTTATATTCTAAGTTATTCAACAAATAAGTATATTAAACTATATATTTAAGGTAGTTTATATATTGTTTTCCTATGCATGCTTCGTTCATAAACTTGTGGTTTTTTACCTTTAAAATTATAAAGCTATTTTGAATGTTTTAAGAGGGCATCATAATCATCATCATCATCATCATCTATTCCTTTCTTGAGCTGTGCATCATCACCATGTTTAGTCAACTAAGAAGGATGTTTGTTCCTTCTTACATTATATCTTCATCTAATAAGGCATCATCCACAAGGTCATTTTTTTTTTTCAGTTGTGCATTTAATTCCATAAAGATATTAGTTTAAGCCAATTTATGCTCTAAAATGATAGTTTGATTTGTTAACAAGATAGTAATGTTGTCCTTAGGTTTGTTTCCTTGTTCAATTATTAATGTGTTTGCAATAGGTTAATTTTTTTCCTTAGTTAGAGTGACTTTCTTGATTCTTTTAAAAGAAATATCCTTTTCCATTCCTTCAAAATAATCAAGGCTATATTTGTTTCATTATTGCATGCATGCTATGTCTTTAAGCTATTATTGTATTACTCATTTTCTTCATTTTAACTCTTTAATTGTTAGCCTATTTCATTGGACAATTTTATTGATATACTGCTTATTGTTATTGTTGTTACTCATTTGTGGACCCCACGTGCTAGAGATGATGTATACCTCTTTTGAACTGAGTGTTGAAGTTTAGCTCATGTTTACTAGAAGATTGACAAAAGTAGAGAAAGAAATATTTTTTTGAAACCCTGTTTGAGCTGTTTTCTGCTCTTTTTATCCTCCCCTTTGCTACCAAAGTGGTCAGGTTTTCTTAGATTGATGAAGAGTCTTCATAATGCTAAATTTGTTCATTCTTTATCTGGTCTTTAAGGTTGGATAAATCCCTCAAAATTTGCACTAAAAAATGGTTCTATTGCTGTCGCAATTTTTTGTTCCAACTTAGGCTCTGATTCTGACTTGGTTTCGTACGATATCTGACCATCCTAGCTATATTCTGTCACTCATGAAATGTTGAAAAATTGACCTACAACTTTATTAAGTCCTAGGGATCATTGTTCTTAGAGCAGATTCTCAGTCAGATTTGGATGCTAGGCATTGTCAGATTAAGAACCTTTTTGACCAACTAGATTACTGCCAGATTCTGTTCTCTAAAACAATTTTATCTCACTTTGACTCCTTCATCAAAGTTGTAGTCCTAGATGTGTAGATAATTTTGGGCTCTTGAATTGCTTGATTTTGTTATTAGAAGCTCAAGATATGCCCGTTTGATTATCGAGTGTGAAAGTAGGGATTTCCGCCGCAAGAAAGATTTTTGCCCAAGTTTGCAGGGACACAATTGCAAGAGGCTCAAAGTTTTAAGACCAATTGCAGGCCAATTTGAATCTTTTTTTGGACCAAAAACCAAATGGAAAAGGTGTTAAAATAAGGAAGTTGATTGAAGATAAAATTAGAAAGAAATTTTGCCGGATGAAGAAATTGAAGAACAGAGATTCGATCAGAAAAGGAAAATAGGGGAGCTGATCACGTTTTGCTCTCATCAGAAAAGGAAAATAGGGGGGCTGATCATGTTTTTCTCTCATTTTTATGATTGTCATTTTGAGAACAAGCCCTCCCCCATCTGATTTCTTTCCTGCACGAACCCTCCCGGCTGAGTTCTTTCCTTTTTTTCTCTGCAAATTCCTGCTATTTTCCTTTATCATCACGCCTGATTTTTGAAGCTGCAACTATGTTTTTTATTGCCTCATTTCAACGGGAGCAGCTGGCCCTATGGAAGGAAAGAAAGAAGCCACACCATCCTCTAAGAAACTGGAAAGAAATCAGACATCAAAAACAGAATATTGCAGTTTTCTTTTTGCGTTTTTTTTACTGCAAATCAGTAGGGATTTGCATCCTAGAATTAATGCATTAAATCTTTCCTAAATAGAGATATGTTAGACTATATATAAGCCCCTCTAATGACCTAGGGAGAGGGGGAGAAAAAAAAGAAAAAAAAAAGAGAGAACAGAGAAAAACAAGAAAAGAAAGACAAGAAGAAACGAGAGAGAGGCAGGGCAAAGAAAGTCATAAGAAGGATATTGTCGAAAGCAAGGAAAAACGCAGAGGCAAGGGCAACAACTCCACCAGCACAATACGCCTTCATCGCCATCATCTTCATCATCTCGAGAGAAAGCATCAGCAGAAGGAGAGAAAATGAACAGAGACCAAAACCGGCGTGGCCTCTCTGTTTCGCTGTCCCGAGAAGCAGCAACCATTGGCTGAGCGCAGAAGCTTCAGCACCTGTCGTCTTCGTCCATCTCAGCGCCAGCTTTCAAGAAAAGAAAAGCAAAACAGATAAGATGGGAAAGAGAAGAGAAGAAAACAGGGAGAAGAAAGGAGAAAGAGGCAAGCAACACAGGAGAACGCTAGACGAACGCAGGCAACGGAGGACTGAAAAAAGGGCATCGCCAGCAGACCAGGTAAGCTGTCTTTTATTCCCAGATTTTGCATGCATTCTGAGTTGCATTTGTTACTGTTCAGGTGAAATTTAATTCACTTGAACAGTAACCGGGCAAAGCATGTTTATTTATTTTATTTATGTTTTTTTTGTATTGTAAAAATAGAAATCTATGAAAAAGAGAGCACGTTTTTGAGACTGTTTCAAAAGAAAAGGAGATTTATGATTTTATGTCATATTTATTTAAAGGTCTGGTTTTTTCTTATGTATTGTAAAAAATAAAAATCTCGTATTTAGAATACTCGGTTTTCGACGCAATGTGACAAATATACCTATATAGCAAAAAAAATTTGTTTTCTTGTGTGTTGCATATGGCCAATACCCTAACATGTTTTGAACGCTCTTTTTTTTATACAAAAAGTATTTGAAGTTTTGAAAATGTGTTTTCGCATGGATTTCTTAAACACAAAAAATAAATTTTGTTTTCTTGCATTTCTGGATTTTACAACATGTTTATAAAACTCCAAAGGGTATTGGCCAATATTCCAAAAAAATATAAAAATCTTATTTTAGGGGGGAATTCATCTATTATTTACCGCTAATGTTTGGATAAAGAAATCCTTAAAGGACGAATATCCAAAATATTATTGGGACTAATTTGTTATTATTCACTGTTAATATTTGGATAAAAAAACCCGTAGTGATAAATATCCAAAATAATTTTCTAGGAATAATAAATCCACACACATCCTTGAAAGTAGCCTTGATTATAATCGAGGACATTTCAATTTTTTTTACTCCACGGTTTACGAGTCGTGAGAGTATAAAACACTAAGGGAAAAAAAAAGGCTTTTAAAGCGCCCTAGATTTCTAAATTTTGTCCCTCCTCCTTGCGATTTATGAGTCGCAAACTCTTGAAATACCAAGGGAAAAATGAGCTTTTAAAGCACATGGAATCTCCTTGGATTTCTATCTTAATAAATTTAGTTAAAATCAAGCCTAGAAAAACTGATAGGATTAGAAAACACTAACACCATAACAATTATAAGGCATACCAAACACCAAGCAGCTTACCTTAGGTAGGGCATACTAGGGGTGCTAATACCTTCTCTTTACGCAACCAATCTCTGAAAGACCAGTTAGGGTTCCTAGTGACCAAATATTAGGTGGCGACTCCTTTATTCATAACAAAAACAAACAAAGACCCCGAAATCAATCGAGGATCGACGCTTCGCCGTGAGGGTGTGACGGTTATGTCTTTGTCCCTTGCCTTTCCCTTTTTAGATCATGGTTGGTAATTTCATTTAAACTTCCTTATCATCTTTACAGTGTCCTTTTCCACTTTCCCATAAATATCCTTATGAATCTTCCTCTTAAGTTGTTTGGGATCTAAAGCAACCTTCTAAGTGGATGAAGATGATGTTTATATTAGAATCTTTCGCACTCTTTTTGTCAAAGTCCTTTTATTGTATTGTTAGTAGTTTTAGTATAAGATTAGGCTCAATCCTACCTAGTATTGATCATATGTGTGGTTGATCTTTAGTACCATGTGTTAGCAATTTGATAGGTGCTTGTCATTATTGATTCTCAACTAAATAACTGGTTTTTTCTTATCGTAAAACTTTGTTATCTTAGTATAGCATATGGTACAACACATATCAATTTTTGCCTTGAAGGTATAAGCTTTCAATTAATAATATAATACACAACACAATCAATTAACCATTGTAAATTTAACAATTTCAAAAGTACATTTAATTAAATAATAGGTGAGGGAGTGTAAATCTCTTACCTTAACTACTATTATCCAAGTTCTCTAGAAGTTAGGTTTCGTCCCGAACGCTTCTCCAACAACTCCATATAACAATCATTATCACTCATACATTCTAATTTAAATTTTACTCGTATTTTTTTCGATACAACACATCCAAACACAAGTTCACAATCAATTTACATTGTACATTTGCATATAATTCCTTAATCCTTTCCATGTATCTATTCCAATAATTCATCACTCATACACATAGTTTTCTTAACATGCCTTACAATATATTTTATGTCATCTTGACATGCCTTAATCTAACAAAACCCTTAGATTTAATCATTTATATTTATATCAAAGGCCACTAATATTTCAAGAACAAAATCACTACCATCATTGCCACAATAATTTTCATGATAGGTATACACTCACTTACATAATAAATATACTTCACAAATAAAATTTGTTAATCATTTAACCATACATGTATTCTCAATTCTTATATACTCATTAAAATCAAATTATCATATCATTTAAATCAGTTTATATTCATCAACTAACACTCTTGTAAATAATTAGAAATGGCAAATCATGATTGGTTTAGTCTAACCAAACCAAAATACTATTCTATATTTAGCTCATAACTAAAGTTATAGAACTTGATTTTGAGAGTGAATTACTTCTTCCGCAAACTAAGATACAAAGCCACAATCTTGTTGAAGAGAAAAGAACTCATGTATGTCGTTTAAACACCTAAAATCACCCATTACAATAATATACATAATTTGTCCAGTAAAACACAATTTAACCCTTCTTTATTTTTTAACTCATATTTATAGTTTTATAGCTCTAAATTAAGAAAAAAACCAGTTTTATTTAAAATATAAAATCCTAACTACAACTTTCATATAAAAAAGAAAACCTAGTTCTACCTTTTACATATCCAAAACCGCACATTACATAAGCATATAAGATTTGTTCAATAGTTTGACCTGTCTTTAGTTTTTAACTCATATCTGGATTTCTATAGCTCCAATTTAATTAAAACTAGTTTTATTGGAAAGATAACATCATATCTATAACTTTTGTAAGGAACCAATTCCAAATTTCATCATTTCAAGTTCATGTTTTAGCTAGTAGTCAACTAATAAAATTGCCATAATTTTCTTTTTAATTTTTCCATAGTTAACATGTTAACCATTAGTTTTTCATGCTCAAGAACATCACCTATAATGATATTTAACATTCTAAACAATTAATTCAAAAAATCATCAACTCAAATCAAAATCTCATAAACTAACATTTCTTCAAAACCTTGAATAAGTGCAATAAAATTCAAATAAAGGGTTTAACATCACTTACCCAAACAAAATCAAGAAAACATTTGCAAGATATCATCCATTTTTTTCTTCTCTCTTCAATTTCTTCTTTCTCACTCTTCATTTTTCATAGTCATTTCTCCTTTTCCTTACCAAATTCAATCCAATCTTGTGTTTTCTTTACAAATCATCAAGAATTATTCTTGGATTTTTCACTTGAAGAAGGAATTTTTGAGAAATTATAGAGAAAATAGAAAGTCTTTATCTTTTTTTTTTTCCTTCATAGTTGTTTAGTTGACTGTTATAAAGGGAGATAGTAATGAATTTTCACTGGTTTACAAAAATGCCCTTCCTTTATGCCTTTAATTAATTTTCGTGCAAGTTACCTTAGCTTCTAACCTAAATAGTAAGGCATTTTCAAACTCCGATTGAACTGAAATTTTTAAGCAAGATCAAAATGTCAAAAAACTCCATGAAAAAGACCAGCCCTATCTGATACTTGAATTGAAATTTATGCATGATAGTATAAAATTAGTTAGTTTATGATTTTCTCATCAAAAATCTAAATTTTAATATTATTTCATTTCATAAATCATTCCTCTAAATCCTTGAGACCATTTTCATATTCTCAAATATTTTTATCTATCTTTTTATCATTTATTTCATTTACAAACTTGTTACCGTTTCACGGTAATCCTACCAAATTTTTTTAGCGGATGCTTACACCGTAACTCTTTTATGTTCTTTTATACCATTGTTTATTATTTTTACTCTTTATTAGCATGTTAATTTCTTGGAATCATTTTATTATTTTTACTTGTTCTTTTAGTCATTGAAACTCGTTACTAGTTTCATTAACGTTACGCATTTTAATTGAAGATTTGTAACCCTTATTTTAACTTCAACAATACCTTTAATTTTATTTTTTTATGAAGATCATTATCTTCATTTCTTTCATCATTAATTATTTCTTTCATCATTTTTTTGTTTTCTGTTAAATCTCAAACTTCTGTTACCTTACTATCGATGGTCCCGCTTTTTATACGGAGGTTTACATGGGTCATTGAATCGAATGGATTTAATAAGTTTGGCCAATTTAGTAATATGAATAAAGCATACAATGAAAAATAAATCGATAAAAAAATTGACAACGATAGACTCTTTTGCTAAATCAAGATAATTTTGACAAAAACAAATTGAATAAAACTATGAAGTTTAATCATCAAACAATCCAATGTTGAAGGGCAAGATAATCAGGATCATTTTTAATATTTGTCAAAAAAATCCAACAAAAAGCAAATTAAAAAAAAACAACAGTGCCCAATTTAAAACCTAATAAATGTTGAAGGATAAAACAAAAAAAACATGAGCTTAAAAAAGAAAAAAAAACAAGCAAACCCAGGTGAATCTCCTAAACTTAAGTTAATCAAGAAGCCTAATCTAAAATCTAATAAATGCTCAAGGATGAAACTGAAAAAACATGAGTTTAAGAACAAGGAAAAAAAAACCAAACCCGAGTAAATCTCTTAAACCTAGGTTATTCCCTCAAACTCGCAATCCATTAAATCTCAAACCTGACTCAACTAAAAAGTTCAATTCCCAACCAATTTAATATTGAAGGATAAAACTTAGAAAAATATCAAATTTAAAAAATTTTCAAAGTTAAAAAAAAATAGCAATTAAAAGAATGAGAATTAAATCCGACAGGAAAACAATTATAGAAGGATAAAGTCGCAAAATAAATTCAATTTTTAAACCATCCTTAACAAAATAAATAAAAATCAAAAGAATAGAAACTGAATCTGACACATAAATAAACAAAAAGAGGATGAAATTGAAAAAAAAATAATTTAATAAATCATTTAAAATAAAAAAATAGGAATTAAAAGAATAGAGATCAAGTCGGAATGAGAAAACAATTGAAGGGCTGCCATGAAATTTTGAAGGGTCAGGCATGAAATTCAAGGTGAGAGAGAAGAAAAAGAAGAAATGGCCACCAATGTAAAACCCTAGACCAGTTGACCACATGAAGGATTAAAATATCATTATGAAATTCAGGGTATTGGCAATGGACGACCTTTCAAGCGCCCCCAAAAAAGCACTGGGGGCACTACTAGAAAATCAGAGAAAAACAACGGAATTACCGACAGAATTTTTTTGTCGAAAATTTTTACCGAGGAAAATAATTTCATCTCAAAATCTGTCGGTATATACCAACCGTATCGCCGACGAACGATACATTTTTTTTGAAAAGTTGCAACGGTGTGATGGCGAGGATTTTTTTCAAATGATTTTACCGACAGAATTACCGAGGGATTCAAAATGGGATAGCCGTACTATGACGTGGCACTTTTACCGGCGGAATCACAGACAAAACATGTCCGTCGGTGATTCCATCGGTAAAAGCCAGTATATACCCACTCTGCCGACACTCTCTTCCTCTGTTTCTCCTTCTTCTTCCCCTTCTTCTTCCCCATCCCACCTCTCCCCTCTCAAATTACAACCAACCACCCATCTCATCTCTCCCCTCTTCTCAACACAAGCACTCAAGTTTCTTATACTTTTGTACATGGTCACAACATTCGTTCTTGTAGATTTTATCATTTTTTGTAAGTAAATCTATCCTTTTTAGTTTTAACATTTAAATGTGAATTTTATTGTTTTTTGAGTATATGTATTTTGTTAACGTATGTACTTGTTTGATTGTTATTTGTCAAAGAAACTTATAGTATGAATGTATAATTTTATAGTAGTTATAGCTTGTTTTAGATTTTGTCAAATTATATTTGTTTGTAAATTGTTGAAATTTTGTTTGAATTACACCGAATTAGATGTAAATAATAGCTTATTTAACGGGTTTGTTTTAATTGTTATCAATTCTATTGTGAAGTTGTGATTTTCATAAATTTATATATGTTTAAATTTGTATGTATGAACGTTGATAGTTGATAATTGATAATGAATATTTAACATAAGTATTTTTTTAGTTTGTTGGATAATTGATAATGAATATTTAACATAAGAAACCAATATTTTTGTTATGTTTTATATATATTCAATAGAAGTCATGGATGTATCGGGACTCACCCCAAGGATTGCGAAGGATGGATTATTGTAACAGTGTTCAGGGATTTATTAATTTCACAACATCTATCCCGAGGAATTTTACTGATGGCGGTATTAGGTGTCCATGCAAGAAGTGTAAAAATTTAAAGTTTCTCCATCAAGATGTTGTAACGATGCATCTTCTAACCAAAGGGTTCATGGAGGATTACTTGTATTGGTATGCACACGGAGAACTATTTGTTCCTAATGAGAGCATGATAGAACGGGTGGTTGGGTCAACTTCTAGTGCTAGCAACATGCATGAAGTTGGAAATGAGAACAGTAATCCTTACAGGAATATGGTTATGGATGCAATGAGAATGAGTGAAGGTAATGTCAGTGAATGTCCAATCATAAAAGAAGAACCTAATGCAGATGCAGCAAGGTTTTTTGATCTGTTGAAAGATTATGACGAACCATTATAGGATGGCTGCATGAACCACAGTAAATTATCGGTCGTAGCATAGATGTTCACCATCAAGTCAGATCACGGGTTGAGTGAGGCCGGTTATGACAAGATTATCGAATAGGCGATAAGCATTTTACCTGAAGGGAATATGAAAGAGAACTTCTATGCTGCCAAGTCCATGATAAAACCCCTCGGTTTAGGATACCAGAAAATTGACATGTGCCCTAACTTCTGCATGTTGTATATTACCTTGAAAATGCTGAGCTGACCGAGTACATGACATGTGGGCATTCCCATTACAAACCCAGAACTGGTAGAGGGAAGACTCTCGTGGCATATAAAAAACTTAGATACTTCCTAATCACACATAGACTGCAGAGGTTATTCATGTCACCAAGAACTGCTGAGCACATGACATGGCACCAATCACATCATGCGGTTGTTGGAGTGATAGTGCATCCTTCTAACGGTGAAGCCTGGAAACACTTTAGTAGTGTGCATCCTCACTTTTCAGCTGAATCAAGAAACGTGCGTCTTGGGTTGTGTACAGACAGATTCAACCCATTCGGTTCATTTGCTGCTCCTTTTCTTGTTGGCAGGTCATACTAACGGTTTATAACTTGCCAACGTGGATGTGTATGAGGCTGGAGTTCATGTTTTTATCTATGGTCATACCAGGTCCGAGCAGTCCGGGTCGGAATATAGATGTTTGTCTTCGTCCGTTGATTGATGAGTTGACACAGTTGTGGTCCTTTGAAGCTTTGTCTTATGACATCTCGAGGAAACATAATTTTGTTATGAGAGCGGTTTTGATGTGGACTATCAATGATTTCCCAGCTTATGGAATGGTTTCTGGTTAGAGCACGCATGGAAATCTAGCATGTCCATATTGTATGGAGAACAATAAGGCATTCATGCTAACAAACGGGGGTAAAGCTTCTTTTTTTTACTGTCACCATCGTTTCTTCTCGCCAAATCACAGGTACAGAAAGAATAGAAATGATTTTTTTGTTGGCAGAGTTGAAAAGGATGTTGCATCCCCGCGTCTTTCTGGTGAAGAATTGCTTGATGTTGTGTCAGAGTAAGGTGACATTGTGTTTGTTCTCCAATCAGGTAAGTAGAAGTTTTCTGGTTTTGGTTTGACCCATAACCTTGACGTCATGCACATTGAAAAGAACATGTTTGAAAACATTTTCAACACCGTCATGGATGTGAAGGGGAAGACAAAGGACAACATCAAGGCTAGATTGGATGTAGCACTGTTCTGTAACCTTAAAAATATGGAATTGGTTTGTGATGGGTCACGGGTCGCAAAACCAAGAGCAAGCTTCGTGTTAGAGAAAAACACACAACTACTAGTCTACAAATGGCTTAAGAGTCTGCGTTTCCCCGATGGACATGCCTCGAACATATCAAGGCTGGTTAATACAAAGGAATGTAGATTATATGAAATGAAGAGTCATGACTGCCATGTGTTTATGCAAATACTCATCCCATTAGCTTTTCGTGATTTGTTGCCAAATGGGATATGGGATGCACTAATGGAGATCAGTCATTTCTTCAGAGATATATGCTCCAGCAAGTTGAATGTTGATCACATTGAAAGGCTTAAAACGAATATCATCGAGATAATATGCAAACTTAAGATGATATTCCCTCCATCATTTTTTGACTCAATGGAGCATTTACCCGTACATTTATCGTTTGAGGTAAAAGTTGGAGGACCGGTCTAGCACAGATGGATGTATCCATTCAAGAGGTTAGATATTACAATTGCTATGTAATTCATAATTAAATGTTTTTTTTATTTTTTTAATTGATAATTTTTTATTAATTCTATATATATATATGCAGGTACTTGTTTAATCTTAAAAAAAAGGTTAAGAATAAGGCGCATGTTGAGGCGTCAATATGTGAGGCCTATATTGTTGAGGAGATCTCAACATTTATCTCATATTATTTCAAACCTCATTTGAGAACGAGGATCAACCGTGTTCCATGGCATGATGATGATGGTGAAGTGCCTTCAAGTGAGAACTTGTCAATATTCTCCAATCTTGGACGACCAACACCTAAAAATGCCGTGAGGGGAAGATATTTGTCTGAAAAAGAGTTCAGACAAGCACACAATTATGTCATATTTAATTGTGATGAGCTGAGACCTTTTATTAAGTAAGTAGATGTTCGACTTAAACTTTGTCAAGAGTGTACTATTTATGTTTTGTGATACCATAAACTCATATAATTTGGAACAACCTTGCAGGCAACATCGATGATACTTACTGTTCAATAACTCACAACTGACCGAATCCCAGATCTTTCAACTACAAGATGAACAATTTGCCACATGGTTTAGAACACATGTAAGTCCTATCACAAACTCATTATCTCTTGCAATGTAATTAATTAATTGTACATCAATATTATATAATATTCGTTTATTGATTATTGTTGTATTTAATTTACAAGGTTTATCAAATGGGAGGTAGTGCTACTATTTCACTGTCTTTACTAAGCCTGAACCCCGAAAGAAAAGTCAAGTACTATAACAGGTATTTTGTCAATGGATATGTCTTTCATACTGAAGAATACGGGCATGGAAGAAAGATATACAACAGCGGTGTTTGTATTAAGGGATCGACTTCTAGTGAGTTTAAAGTTGACTACTACGGTAGATTGGAAGAGGTCATCGAACTGTAATATCATAGCGAACAGAATAGAGTGTTTTTATTCAGATGCTATTGGTATGACACAACTGACAGAGGAATCAGAGTAGATCCTCACTATGGTCTCGTTGAAATCAACTCAAAAGCAAGACACCGCAATGTAAACGACGTCTTTGTTTTCGCAAAACAATGCCAACAAGTTTATTACACATACACCCCTTCCTTTAGAAAGGACAGATCAAGAGTTGATTGGTTATCCGTTTTAAAAACAAAACCCAAGGGTCGTTTCAAGGTTGTTTAAGATGAGAACGAAGACACAAGTGTGATAGATGAAGTCTTTCAAGCTAGTGAGTTGGTTGAACAATACTGAGTTGCTCCTTTGATTGACTTAGAAGAAAATTCAAATTTTCATGTTTTCGACGAGTCTTGTTGATGTTGACGCAAAGGAGTTGAATGCTATTTTGAGCTTTACTAGCGGAAAAGAGAATGTTGATGAAGAAGATGATAACCACATTCAAGAGTGCGATGAAGCTGATGATAACAATTCAATTGAGGATGAAGATGAAACTAAACATGCTGTAAAGCCTTATTTTTATAATGTAATATTTTGGAACATGAAATATTTATTCTTCTTTAATTGTGAGCTCTTGTTATTGTGTTGTGTGTGCTTTAAGTTTGCAATTCAAGATTTTGTGCAGGAGAATAAACAAAAATACATGGAGAAAATATTGACGGTTTCACCGACGACAATACCGACAGAATGGTACCCGTCGGTATTTCACAGAGAGTTCAAGAAAATTTATGGAATTGTGCCACAATCACCGACGACAATATCGACGGACTGGCACCCGTCTGTATTTCACAGAGAGTTGGGAGAAAATTATGGAATTGTGCCACAATCACCAATGGATTCATCGACGATTGGCACACATCATGAAGCGCACGCATGTTAGAGGTGTGGTCGGTCGGCACGTTTACCGATGGATTTGTTGGCATGTTTACCGACGAAATTACCGTTAACACATTTACTGACGAATCGAAAAGTCTGGTGGGATTTTTGAAATTTTTGGGTTCGAATATCAATTCATTACCGAAAACATTTATTGCCACCGACAATAATAAATGTTTTGTCAGTAAAACCGTTGAAAAAATTACTATATAAAACCCCCCCTCCCACCATTTGGTTCATTTTTTCTCTCATCTCTTCATCTCCATTTCTCTTCTCCTCTCCGTTTGTATTTAGTTTTTGGAAGAGATTTTATTATTTTGGTGGTAGTTTTGAACATATTAAAAGGTATGTATTCTTTTTTCTTTATCTTTGTATTTTTTTTATTTTAATTATGATTATTTTTTTGGTGTTTTTTGTTTTGTGTATTGTTTGTAGATAAAATCTTAAAATCAACACACTATTAAGGTAAGCATTTTTTATTCCTAAATTTATTTTGAATTGATGTAATGTTTTTAGTTTTGTGTATTATTTGTTTTGTGTTTAGGATGTTTTGTGTAGTGTTCTTTAGTTTTTTTCATTTTATTTATTAATTTTATGATATTATTGTTTGTATTGCCATAATTGTTATTTTTGAATTTATGTTGTAAATGTTAATTGAAATATAGAATTAAATTTAATTAGTTTATCTTAATTTTAGGATATTATTATTTGTGTTGTCATAATTGTTATTGTTGAATTTATGTTTTAAATGTTAATTGAAATATAGAATTAAATTTAATTAGTTTATCTTAATTTTAGGATATTATTGTTTGTATTGCCATAATTGTTATTGTTGAATTTATGTTTTAAATGTTAATTGAAATATAGAATTAAATTTAATTAGTTTATCTTAATTTTAGGATATTATTGTTTGTTATGTTGTTTATTATTTTGATTAATTTTAATCGTTATTTATGAATTTGTATTGATGTTAGTTGAAAATATATAGATGTTGAATTTCTATAGATGTTAGGTTGTATATGTTAGGTTGTATAGAGTTGATTTTGCAATATTTGTATAATTATCAATATTTGTAGGTATAAAAATTGTGGGTAGTCTCTAATATAGGGGAGGTGCTGTTGAATTTTTTTAAATGATTGAATTTCTATAGATGTTAGGTTGTATATATGATGTTGCCGGAGTCAGTTGGATTGTGGTTATTGTAAAGATTTGCAGGTTTGAAAATTATGGGTAGTCTTTAGTATAGGGAAGGTGCTGCCGAATTGTTTTTAAATAGTCGAAGTTAATTATGTAATTATTCGTATAAATTTCTGTAGATGCGTAGAATGAAATCTACAGCACGTCGTCAGCAGACGATTGCAGCTAGTTCTTCTAGCAGCGAATAAGACATATCCTTAGGTGCTGATCACGGCGAGGAATCTGCGCCAACTTGTGATGCTGCCTCTTCTAGCACGGTTTAGCGGGGTCAATTCACCCGCATGTACCAGGCACAATGGAAGGATGACCTCTCAATGTAAGTTTGTTTAGGTTTTAGTTTTTTATATATTCTTATAACATAATTTATGAACAACTAATTAATATTTTATTAATTTTATTTAATTTCAGGTTCACAAACATTGAGGCTGCCACGACAATAACATTGGTGTTTAAATCATCGATGGAGATTCCATTATTTCAATGGAGTCAGGTTTCCAGACATCCTGAGTGGAGACCTAATATCGATGCATGGTTTCAGCGATTTCAGGTCGGTGTTAACTTTTAATTTCCAGCTTATTTTTAATAAATTATTTTTATAATTTTATATCTTGTACTATTTTTATTTTATATGAATTATTTATATGCACAGCATAAATTTGAGTGGGATAGGGCGAACAATAATGTTGTGAGGAGGGTATGAGAGAATCACGTGGCACCTAGGTAACATCAAAAATAATATGTATTTTTGTTTTATAATTTTATGTTCTAAATTCTAATTTGTTACTATGAAAGTAGGTTGCGTGATTTTTGGTATGACACTAAAAAAAAATCAAAAAGACATGCGAGGGATAACGGTCTTAAAGGATGGAATGAGGTGGCGGTTTGGCGGGAATTCAAACCGCCATGTATTGAGCACGTGACCTCAGAGCGATTCTCACGGCGCTCACAGTTCGGCGCCAACAATCAGAACCGACAAATTCATGGTTCAGTGACCACGCACACCGGTGGCTCTGTCCCATTCAGCGCACATGCAAAGCGGATGGTAAGATTAATTTTGATGAAATATACCATTAATTAATTTGTCGTTCCTTATAATATATTTAACTTGCACCCTATTTTTTCCTTACAGGCTGCGTCTCTTGGACGTGAGCTGAGTCCAATGGAGCTGTTTGTAGAGACGCATGTGCGGAGTCAAGACCGCTAAAAGGGGGTGCAGTAGTTCGTGGACAACCGTGCTCAGCACTTCGTGGTATGTTCGTTCAATCATTTTATTTTGTAAGTTATTATTTTCTTTAATTGAATATGATGATTTTTTAAAAAAAAATTCAGGAGACCTATAATAGCCGGTTGAGGGAGAGATATGTGGACGATCCTTTGACCCATCCGGATTTTGATTCAGATTTATGGATGGAGGTGGGATCGTCTGGTGGACCCAAAACAAATCGGGTCTACGGGCTCTCCAACACTACAACCGAAAACTTGCGGTCGGCCCGTAGTGTATTAACTGTTGGGAGCTCTCCATCAGTATCGAGCACCCAGTCTGAGGAGTTCATTGCCTTGAAACAACAATATCAACAACTCTTGACGAATTATGATCAGGTCCGTCAAATGGTCATGGAGATGAGATCAAGGATGGGTGATGATACATGTGCAGCTCTGATGTAACCATATTATTCGATAGTTTTACCCACATTTAACCAGTGTTTTGCCTATGTTTTTTTATATAAAATACCTTGATATTCTTTATTTTATGTTTTGAAGGCACTTTTGGATGAAAGATGCAAAAAGAAGTAAATTGGAGATAATTGACATATTTAACCTTCAGTCAATGTTTTGTGCAGAGCGTGAGCTCTAGAGATCAAAATGAAGTGATTCAAGTGGCATTAAAAAGACAACATCCATACCTTTCTGAAAATATAAGGCAAGAAAATAAAATAAGGAAGATCATAGAAATCGCAGCCTTCAAAGTCAAATCTTGTAATCTGCCAATGTTAACCTTTGGTCATTTCAACTTGAATATCTAGAGCTACAGAAGTCCAATTGATGTGAACTCAAATGTTTTTGATTCTTGAATCAAAGGCCTATAAAATCTCCAAATTTCAGCAAAAAATGATGTCATATGAGGGAGATATAATTTTTCAAAGCTGACAACTGAATTCTGCCAGCAAACAGGTTTCGTGAAGAAACGAGTCCAAATTACATTCCGAAGCATCTAAACCGATATCCAAGTTTTTATTTCAGCAATTTAGCTCCTCTGAGTCAAAGCTTAAAGATTTCATGCAAGGCTATTTCTCCTTTTTTAAAAAAATAGTTATTGAAGTACTTAAATGTAAACTGTCTACTTAAGGGAGGACTATTTTGTAAAATAGAGACTAGGGTTTCCTAGGATATAAAAAGAATGAGAGAAGAGAAGGGGGGCAGCCAGCCAAAAAGAGAAAAACACCCCCTTCCTTTAAAAAACCTGAAATCATGCATTCTTCCTTCTTTTTTTGTTAGTTTTTCAACTAACATGCAAGGCTAAACACTTTTTTCCTGGTTGCAAGGACACGAAAACCTTCAGATTTCAAGAACTGTGAGATTTATTTTAGCTTTTTTTTTCAGTTTATATGATGAATATGTTTGTTCTCCTATGCTTATTTTTCCTATGATTGTTTATTTTAGTTGCTAGAGCGGTCTCTAAGTTATTATTGTAGACAATAGCTAAGTTTGATATCAAAACCGGAGTTGTGGTATATGAACTTGTGAAGCAACTGAGTTTAATAATTACGATGAATCTACGTTATTAATCTTAGGGAGAATATTCAATCAAATCAAACATAGACTATGGACAGTTATGTTTTCTTGATTAATCAACTTATCTAGTTCTTAAGGCTGCCATTGAATTAAAGTACTAGTGCAGATATTGTGGTTGTTTGATGGTTAGGGTTAGTTATACGATGGTTCCGTTAACTAACCAATGTTAAGAAGAGATAAATATTCAAAATATAAATTGATGTTTCGTTTCCATGATCAGTTCTGATTTCTGTAAGTGGATGTGTGCTTGCGACCAAGGTTTGCTCTCTTGATAATTTTCTGATTTTATTTAATTTTGCTTGATAGTTTTATGTTTTCTTTTGCTTTAGTTTAGATAACGTCCAAATTCCCCCCCCCAAATTGCATATCATCTAGCATAATAATCTAACTTGAACTTTCCTCGTGGGATCGACCCCTTACTTGCTCTATACTATCTTGTGTGTTGTGTTTTAAGATAGGGTAATCAATTTGTGCGACCACGATATCGCAACAAGCTCTTTTTTGGTCGTACGGTCCCGGAAACAACCAGATTCCTCCTCCTCCTCTAGCTCCGCCGCTATTCTAGTTTAATTTTGTTTTTTAAACACATTAAATTTGTAATGAATATTTGGATGAATATTATTTAACATTATTTTTATATTTTTAATGTTTAATACAATTTTATTTGTTTATTAAGCTTTTTTACTATTAATAAATTATTTTTTATATATATTTTAAATACATACTGACGACTTTACCGATGGCTCTCGGCCGTCAGTATTTTACCGAGAGTTGCCTAAGTTTGTGGTCCGTCGGTAATGTTCTTGTGGAAATTTTTTTTTCCGCGCGTCGCCGTTTGTAAGACCGTCGGTGGTTGGTTTTTTATTTCCGACAGAATTAGCGATGGAACAAGAAATTACCGACGACGGTGAGACCGTCGGTAATAATTTCACCAACGGATTTCATGGCTTATACCGACGGAATTAGTTCATCGGTAAAACTGTTTAATGGTATAGTGGGACATCCGCGCACACATGCATGTGACAATGTTTTTCATTACTTCAAATATTTACTAAATTACAAAGCAACTCCTAATTGAAATTAAAAAACTACATAAAAACCATAATGAAAAGATGAAAATACCCTTTCACACCAACCTTATTTTTTTTATTATGATGTCAAATATATCTTTTAAATGTACTAAAAAAAAGATGAAAAAACCCCTCTTTGCAAGTTTAATATTTTCTTAATTTTAAAGGCATTCATATCATTTTGGTATGAAAAAAAAATTCAAAAGTTAAAAACACTCCTCGGCAAAAGCTATATATTTATTTGTTTTTAAGGGTAACAAAGTTATTTCACTCTACAAAAAAAAAAATATACAAACCAATTTATAGTCAATCAATTTAATAATGACTCATGGATCCCATAATAGAACTTATAAAAAATGTGTGACAAAAAGTAGCGGCATGATAGAACTTGTAACCTAAGTATTCTAGAATATATAATAAAGCAGTTATTGTACCTCTTATTCAAATTCAAATTGAATAGTGACCAAATCTATGAAGATTGTATTTCAGTATACCAAATCTTGGTTTCAACATAATTTTCAAAAGATAAAATACTTTTTCAATAATCGAAGTACTTGTGTCTAGAAAACCTTAATTAGACGGTCATTATTATATGATTTCTTAGCCTATACATAATAATTATCCTTGATCATCAAAGATAATAATATTGTTGATCAACTTAAAATAAAATTAAGCAAAAACAGTAAAAAGGACACAGCATGAGCGAAAATTATAAAAAAGTGTAAATAATAAAATTAACAAACCATGAATAAAAATTATAAGTAGTAATACAATGAAAGTAATGAATTATATTTTAGAAAGCAAGTTAATGTAATAACATATATAAAAAAAAATTGTAAATATATAGGGTAAGCTATACATATTAATTTCTTGGCTTTGTTTTTCTAACTTTTATATTTAAGAGTTAGATTTCTTTATTATTTAAGAAATTAAAAATTCTTTAATTGTAATTTAGTTTTTTATTTACACCAACTTGTTTTTATTTGAAACAATATCATGATTGTTTTAATAATGAAAAAATATACAGTAAGACAAGAACAATTTAACATTAACATTAACAAAGACTCTAAAAAGGGTGGGAAAATTGGTGTCAATGTACCGTGGACTTCACGCCTCTTCTCTTCCTAGGATGCAACTTGGCTTGATTTTGGAGGCTTTTTAGTTGGAATTCGCTTTCTCTTTTCTTGGCTTCGGCTGGCTAAGCTTTTTATGTCTGCCCTTTCTTTACTCTGATACGCCTTGTCTTATGTGTACCCTTCTTTGCTCTGCGCATGCAGCAAAGCTGCTTTTTAGCTTTCCACGTTTTCTTTTGAGGAAAAAAAAAAAAAAACAAAAGATTTTTTACCTACGTTTCATTTCTTCCTGCACTTGCCATTTTTTAGAAATTAATAAGATATTAGAAATTAATTTTTATAATTTATTTTGATGTATTTTTTCTAGAATTATCATGATCTTATAAGCCGAATTGTAAAATTAACATTTTAACTCAGGTCGGTTTTATATGTCACAATCTCAATATTTTTTTTAAAAAAATATCATCCAATATATTATTTTATCAATATTTATAAAAAAAAATATATTCAATATATATCATATTTTAAGTTTATAATTATTTTTTATTAGAAAACACATTAGTAATAATTAGATTATTTTTTTATGTTAAAAAAATTAAACCTACTTGCAACTCAGACAATTGATCTAAGTATACTATATTCAAAATAGGTATAGAACATTGGTTTTGTCTTTAATAATTTATTTGAGATTATAATAGTATTTATTTTTTAAAATATATTTTTTAAATATATTAAAATAATATTTTTTATTTTTTAAAAATTATTTTTGACATCATTGTAATAAGATAATCTAAAAACACTAAACAAATATTAATTTAAAACAAATAAAAAAGTATTTTTTTTAAAAGTATTTTTAAAATAAAAAACAAGCGGTAAATACATATAAAATTACGAAAGCAAATCCAAACACATTCCCGAGCTTGAGTTGAATTCTTGAGCCATTCACAACTTAAGTTTACTTTATAAGAAAGACCAAGACCTTTCCTTAAGAACTTGTCCCATGAACCCATCTCCTCCTGATGCTAAGCTTCCAATTCAAGAAAAAAATTTATACTGATTGCAGAAGAGTCTTGGTAATAATTATTTTTTATTAGAAAAAATACATTCGTGATAACTGCCAAGTATACTATTTATTTTTGTCAATTTGGAATATATTTTAACCGCGACTTCCAAACAGAACCAATAGAAGGGACGAACTTGTTAAGCAAGGGAAATTAACAAAACTTTGAATGATGGTGATCACTGCTTTATAAATTTATAAGAAAGACCAAGACCTTTGTCCCATGAACCCAACTCCTCCTAGTCCTAGCTGATGGTAAGCTTATAAATCAAGAAAAAAAAATTACACTGATTGCAGAAGAGACTTCTTTTTTTTATCATATCATATCATACATATATTATTGTAAAAAAACTCCCACCAACATATATAACAGTCTTTGAGTCACCCTTGATGGACAGGTTTGGAGGAGTGAATGGTGGTGGTGGTGAAAGAACACCTCTTCTTGGTCAAGGAGTAGGCTTCCTTTATTTTGTGTTTTCTTTTTGTATGCAATCTTCAGCTACGGAGTACATGATACCATTTCTGCTCATTGTAGTTCTCCTTATAATGTTCAAGAATTGACTTCGCTTTGAACCTTTCCATACTTCAATTCATCTTGATCATGTTTCCATCTATATAATCTAACAAAAACTGTATCTGGGTCATTTCTCCTGCTTAACAACAAGTGTTTGTTATTTTTGGTTTCAGTTTTCATCACTTGCCCTCTTTAGCTGTTTGTTTCCAAGAAATTGTTCAGAATTTAAATATTTCCATAGCTTACTCGCATTTCGTCGCTATGTTTTTTTTTTTCCTTGAATTCTTATGCTTTATAATTGAAGGGAGGAAGAAAGGGGAATAATAGTGCATCTGAAAACAATCAGTTCCCAGACCTTGAGCATGGAGATGCAGTGCCAGTAAGTGCATTTCCTGTTAGCTTCTTTGAATTCATGTCCTAGTGGTTGATTGCGAACATGCTGCCAACTCTATTTATGAAATCTTCAGGCTGCAAATGTGGGATTTGGTCGGGTATTTTCACTTGTAAGTGCTAACGTGGTGTTTCTGGCTGGAAGAATAATATTATGGCTATACAAATGTTGTTGATCTTGATAAGCTTGTCTTGTCATATAGGCAAAGCCTGATGCAGGAAAGCTGATAATTGCTACGCTAGCTCTGCTGATTGCATCCACATCAAATATACTGATTGTGCGTACCTTCTGCGATTCTAGATTCTTTATTGAGTTTACAATGAATTTCTCTGATATTCAGGCGTTATTGTTTGTTGGGTTATGATAACCTTTGGGTTGTTATTTCTGCAGCCTAAATTTGGTGGGAAGATAATAGACATTGTGTCAGGAGATACAGAAACACCTGAACAGAAAGCTGAAGGTTTACGTGCTGTCAACAGCACCATACTAGAAATCTTTCTCGTTGTCATAGTTGGGTATGGCTGGTGGTGTTATCCTTGCCTTTTTTTATTCTTTTGCTTTATAATAGTAAAAGGCTTACCTCGTCCGGTTGCTTCCCAGATAGACAACCTGCTTAATTCTGCTTCCTTGTCATATTATAGACAGATATTGTCTTAATGCATTGGTGGTCTGGCTCTAATTGTTTCATCTGTTACGTGATAGAATTCATGATGATTTTTGTGGATTTTCAAGGGGTTTATTAATCTCAATCGACTGTTTCTTCATCTAGTTCGGTTTGCACAGCACTCAGAACATGGTTGATTTCTTCCACTAGTGAAAGGGTTGTTGCCCGGTTGAGAAAGAATTTATTTAATCACCTTATTAACCAGGTAAAAAGATTACTACGGTAGGAGTTCTTTACAGTGTTCTCTCTAACTCACCATGCTCTATTGGCTACAGTTAATGGTTGGTGAATTTTGCAGGAGATAGCCTTCTTTGATGTGACTAGAACAGGAGAGCTACTGAGCAGGTTATCTGAAGATACACAGATCATAAAAAATGCTGCAACCTCAAATCTTTCTGAGGCCCTAAGAAACGTATCAACAGCACTTATTGGTCTTGGCTTCATGCTTGCGACATCGTGGAAGTTAACTTGTAAGCATTTAATTATTGGAGTGGTGGTATGCGAACGTCACTATTCAAGAGTCCATGGTGCTCATCACGGGCTTTTTTATTCATTTACTCTTAGTGTTGGCTTTGGTGGTTGTGCCGGCTATTTCTGTTGCTGTGAGTCAATTTGGCCGCTTCCTTCGTGAAATTTCTCACAAGACTCAAGCTGCAGCTGCTGCTTCTGCTTCAATTGCTGAGGTATATTTTTT
>Ga0325414_1000247_pt1 | contig 39743 bp, 17 predicted proteins | sample PopdelMetagenome_8_FD_206183 | JGI IMG/M metagenome (GOLD analysis project Ga0325414, IMG submission 206183) | Populus deltoides microbial communities from Bellville, Georgia, United States - Leaf-PdKOR-R3 | ecosystem: Host-associated > Plants > Phyllosphere > Phylloplane/Leaf | place: USA... | reverse complement strand
GAAACATAAATAAACAAGGAAAGGAAATGAAAAGCATAAGTAAGAAATTAATATAAGCAAAACTTAAGCATTACAAAATATAAAGAGAGAGCAAGAGCATGATCTTGATCTGAACACCAAGATGCCTGAATACATGGCAAATGCCTCCTTTTATAAGCCAAAATTCAGAACTATTGATTTGTTGACTAATTGATGAATGGGTGGCCACATCTTGACTTGGTGACAATTCTTATCTTCTTGTCTGCCAAAAACGTCATTGATAACGTCATAATTTGAACAGACTTCAATCATGAAAGTTCTAGGAAATTGTCTGATCTTTCTAGGGTAAATATTTGAGATCATTTGGACTTCTAGAACTCGAGATATGGGCTGAACACTGAACAGTGTCTGGGTTGCAGGACAGATTCAGACTTCTTTGTTATTGCTACAATTTGGACTTGAAAACAGCCTTCTAAAATCTTAGACTTCCATGAAAGTTGTAGGCCTATGTCTTAGCTTTCCATCCATATAAGGTAGATCTAAATCCAAGATCTACAGCTCCAGATATGACCCGATTACCAAACAGTGTTCCAGTTTGGACTGCACCAATATCTCTTTTCTAAGTTTGGCCATCTCGTTGTCCTTTCAATTTCAGTACTTCAACTCATCAATCAATCCTTTCATTTATATGATAGGCCTGCATTTAAGATGAACATTTACCATAAATTAAAGGTATCTTATACTATTAGATATGTTATTATAAAACATGTTTTAGTTAAGGAATTATTGATACTTCAAATGCAAAATGATGATATAAAACCTTGATAAAAATGCACTTTTAAGTACCAATCAGCCACCATGAAAGCTCATCCCCATCTTCCCTATAGAACAGACCCCATCACTCTCCTCCCCATCGCCATTTTAACATCCAGAACCAAAAGCCACACATAGCCATTCCCCTCTCATTTGGCAAAAAAAAAAAAAACAAGAGAACCCTATTAAACCCACATCAACCTCCAATAGCGACAACTTCTCCCTACTTCTCCCAAAACTAGTTCCCTCACTATCACTTCCTCTGCGCTGCTAACTGCAGCTCATTACAAAAAAAATGAAGAAATAAGAAGGGAGGCCAAAGGATAGTAAACAAGGGGCAGAAAATTGAAACTTGGATGAGCGCCGATCTCACAACCATGGCAGCGGTGGACGACACCGCCGTTGTAGAAATGAAATGGGAGGAGGGAAGTTGCTGATTTGGCCATCCACACCCCTAGTCTATTGGCGGCGTGTGCAACGCCTGACTCCAGATTTGGGAGATCTTAAGGAAGAGAGAGAGAATCGGATCTAAAAAAAAGGGAAGGAAGAGAAGCCGATCTGAAAACAAAGAAGGAAAAGCTAAAACAGACTTGCTTGTTGCGTTTTTAGGTGTTTTGCAGGTAACGACGGTGCTCACAGCCGACAGAAAGGAGAAGAAAAGAGGAAGCCATTACGAATCTCCCCCACTCTCTGGATTTCGCGGTGGCGCGTGAACCCACGCGCCACCAGTCGCGGTGGCGCGTGGAGAAGACGCGCCACCACTTTCCTTGCAGTTCCAGAAGGCCTCCTCTATAATTCCTGGATTTTTAAGGGTTTGTTTTGTAATTTTTACATGCTGGAACATGTATTTAAATTACTGTTAGTTTTTTTGTTTAATTTATATTATTTTGTAAATGTGGGTATACGTGATTGTACTTTCTTATATATATATTTTTGAATTATAAAATGAAAAAGAAAGGAAAAAGAATTAAATATTTTAATTTGTATATGGTTAAATATCCTAAGGACAAATAAAATCATGTTGTATGTCTCATGAAAATGCAAGAATATGTTTCTGCATATATTTTGGGATTTAATAACTGATTTATTAAAGCCTTAAGAATTTGGCTGATATGTTTAAATTTTTAAATCACATCAAAATCACGAAACAACTTACCTCAGGTAGGGTGCGCTAGGGGTGCTATTACCTTCCCTAGCCACAACCAGTTCCTTACCCGTGAATCTTTGACAAAGATCAGTACATCCGGGTTTTCTAGTAAGCTTTAATTAAATACTAGGTGGCGACTCCGAAAGAACCAAATCAAGCAAATAAACGAAAATCGCCAACCGACGCCGCGCGAGGACGTGTGACAGAATGACGACTCCGCTGGGGAAGGTATTGTTTTCGACATTATCAGACTAAGCTTTGTGTTTTGATGTGTTCAAGTTTTTTTTTTGTGTTTTGTTTTGTTTTATTTTTTATTTCATGCATTGTATAGAATTTTCTCATGCATCACATGTTTTAGTTTTTGAAAGCACACACGAGCTTCAGGTTAGGTGGGGGACTAGCAGCTTACCTTACGACTTTTAGTTAAGGTTTAAGTTTGTGTAAACCCCAATTCTTCATTGAGTGCTTAGACTGGTAATGATTGGTTCGCGTGCCAACCCATTGCTACTGGGCCCCTATATTGCCTTCAAGGGGGTGATCATTAGGACAACAAGAGACCCTTTTTAGAGACCAAGTAGTAAACTTACCCTTTGTCTCACTTAAAAAGATTAGAACCTGCCTTTAGGATGTATGCTCCGTACATATTGTTTTACATCTGAGCAAGCCCTTTTTGAAGCATCTTGAATTCAGGACTTATGGGGGATATAATGGTCATCACTCAAGAAATTTCTATTGTAGAGTTTGAGCAAGAATAAAAATTCTTGTTCATCATGCAAGAGTTATGATCATATGTCACCTCTCGAAGGGCAAGTTCATCATATAGATTACATGTCATACATTTATCATGCATGCAACAGGTTGAAAGTAGGGTCCCCCAAATAAGCTTTGCTACACCTGATTGAAAAAAGATGATGGGAAATGAAGAAAGGGGTCAGAGAGAGGCTCATTGTCAAAAGAAAGTCGAGAGCATTAAAGGTGAAGTAGCTAGACTCAGATCTGCTTGAACAAGTGTTGAGCATCAAATGGAAAGGGAATGTTTGCACAGTCTTCTGTGGGAACACTGCATGTCCATGTCCCATTGAAGCTACACCTCTCATTTTCAGTCATGAATAATGACAGCAATGCCTTCAGTCATTAACTAATGACAACCCTTGTTCTTGTTCAAATGCACTGATAGTCGTTCAAAGCCTTCTATCTTTCAAGAGCACCCAAAAGCTGCTAGCTTTCTGTGCCTGGTGCATTGGCCTTCTTTCCGACCATCTCTATTGTGAACACCATTCTGATCCAGCAGCATCGGTGTTGATATGAAAAAAATAAAAGCAGACATTGAACTTCAAAGTGGCAGAGCTCTCTTTACAGAAATCTATTTGTGGCTCTGCAAGTGGGAAATCCAAGAGGGGGCGTAGTAGTTTCAGATCAGCTATAATTTCTCCCGCTAGTGTCAGTATGAAAAGGCAGAAGTATGGAGAAGAGATAGAACTGATCTGAAAAACAAGAGCAAACATTGAACTTTAACAAAGCATAATTCCTCTACAGGTGTTTGTTTGCTGCACCGTCAGTGAGGAATCAAAGAGGAAATAGAGGAATTTCATATTCAACAGGTTCTCCTCCAATAAAGACAATGCGTGATTTCACACATCCACAGTGACAGTGCTGCATGTTTCTGTGTGCTGCCAAGATTACCTAGCCAATAAGATATGAAAAGGGGAAATATTGAAGGTTCTGTCATGGATTCTAGAACAATGATGAGAGATGAATAAGGAGATGACTTTGAAGGTGGGAAACCATATTTATGTGGTCTAGTCAAGTCTCGCTCAAGCATCAAATACTCAAATGTCTTTGCCAAAATTGACATAACTTTGCCACTCAAGTTTGCCTAACAATATCTGCCAGATTCCAAACTTGTTGCCCCGACTCTGTCAAATCCTATGCAACCATCGTTTCCTAGGTGGTATAATCCGGACAAGAGATGTGAATATCATGGTAGGGTCCTGAACCATTTTAGTTGAACAGTTCTAAGAATCTGAAGAATCGAGTCCGAAAGTTGGTGAGCAAGAGACGAGTAGAGTCTGTGAAGGAGGGTGTTATTGGTCATATTGTCACGGAACATCCTCAAAATGTTTAGTGATCAAAATTGCTTGGCGAATCATGGATATTGCTAGAAAAATTGATCCAAGAATGGTGCTGAAATGTCAATCATTTTGTTATGGATTTTGTCATTCTGCATTTTGTTTTGGGATCACATCTCATCCTTTAACGAAACATGTCTTTTCTTTGTCTCTTTGTTGTTCTGAAAGCATGAGATGTTTCTTTCAAAGGTTATTTTGACAATATTTTGATCAAGCTCCAACATGCGATTAAGATTAATCAATCCTGAAGATTAAAAGTATTTTGATTGCAGAAATGACTCGATGCTTGTTAAAATATTATGAGGTGACCAAGCAATTTTACACTCATACATGAAACTGAACCACCCACCATGTAGCTAAGTTTCAACAGTATGCATAATGACATGTAGTGGATTTGGTAGCTATGGACTCGTGAATCATTGACTCTTACAAGTCCCAACCATTACACTAGATGGGGTCAAAATTTAACGGTTTTAACCGACCTTGCTTGAAATGAGAAAAGGCCATTTTTTTATCCTTTCATATTTTTTGAAATATTATCCTTTGAAGTCCCATTTTGAGCCTAGTAAAATATTTTCTTTTAAAAAGAAACCCTGACTAGGATCATACCCTACACTGGGGGCAAATGAGAGATATTGTGAAAACATTAATAGAATTAATGGATAAAAGAAAGGCTTAGAACAAAAGTCCAATGATTGAGAAAGGGCTAGAAGAAGAAAAGCCATAGATTGAGGGCCATCCAAGAAAACTTTGAGGAAGGCTATGTAAAAGCAAAAAAAAGAAAAAAAAGGTTTCAATTGAAGAAAGACATAATAAATGCCAAAGTAAAAAAAAATCAAGCTTCATGTCTTTTGGTGTGTCTATGATAAAGCCTTTAGTGTCTTCAAAAGGTTAGATTAGTTATTCATCAAAGAAAAAGTTGAATATGTATTATGTCCTATGTTAAGACAAATCTAATCTTTGAGATCAACAAGGTTATATGTCACTTTCTCTACAAAGACAACGAGAGGAAAAGAGATTGATGAGTAATTGATGTTGATCCTAGGTCTTTGAAACCCTCAAACACCTTTTGAGCTTGAATTTTCCTTTCTTTCATAAGCCATGAACCATAGCCTGCATTACGTGCTTTAAAAAACCCTTTTTTAATCAAGTAAGCAATCTGAACCGATAATGGCGATCTCAAAACTTGAAGAGCTTTTCCATAAGAGTCGTGGCTTCATGAATTAAGCTACTGGTTATTATGCATGCTGATAAAATTGGTGCTAAAAAAGGAAACAATCTTTCTTGATGAATCCTAAGTTTTGACTTGAGCCTTTTGTTTTCCTGAAATTCACAGAATGTCACCTTATTTATAGACCATCAAATGATACACTCAAGATCAAAGATTAAAATTGACACAAAGAACCATGGAAAAAGCAGTTTTAATCTTATAACGGGTCATTTCTGTTTTTAAAATACAAGACAATCAAAGGACTATATTGAATAGTGTGTGTTGGGTCTTTGACCAAAGAAGCTTAAATTTCAAAAATACTTTTAAAAAACTGACATCTCTCTAATTTCATTTCAATAAGTAGACATAAATAGACATGATCTTTGAAATATGAGATTTGATTCCAAAGCAAGAAATGTTGTCAAACAAAAACATCGATTGAGTTTGCAAAATTCTTGATAGAAATAACATCTACACTTCTTGACACTCTTTGAAAAGTTGACCACTTGGGGGCAATACAGTGGACCCTGAGAAGGAAAACAAACAACATTCATATCATATTGGGGGCAATGTTGTTCAAAGACAATCCCAGCATTAATTAATGAGCAGCGTTGCACTTAAAGGATATCTTTATATCTTCATCTTGGTTTATCATCTCCAACATGGCTATGACTTTTGAACAATGTTATCACATAGTTGCATTTGAATGAATGTTGGAAGGATGCACCCACCAAGATTGACTGTGTGACCATCTGTTTTGAAGCTCGAAGACGCACTTCACAACATGAATATGGGTGATAAATTGAATATCAGTGATAATTCCAATGCATTTCTTTTCACGATCTGATTTGACAAGCTGAGAGTAATCCATGGAGAAGAACATTGAGCTGACAACGATGAGCCTTTTACTGTACAGTATGAGATCCATGTCTGGATGACTTTGTAGTTCCATGAAGGATGGTGACTGCATTTATTTGAAGGGTATGTTTCAACTAGAGGCAAGTTCATGATTGATTGAAAATCTTGATGGGTGTTGGCATGATACACACAATCAATCAAAGAACAATTCTAAAAAAAACTAGGAGATAAAATCCTTCATGATGAATCGAGCAACACCACACTTGGGGGCATTGTCAAGCTTGATAAACAGCGAGAGCAGTACTCGTCGTGGACAAGTCTAGGATGGGCACTACACTTACAGTTAAGTGGATGGCTAGCACACGAATGAGCCAGTACATTGAAAGAACAAAGAAGACTTTGGAATGCAAACAAAGGCACCCTATAACGATGGAACATAAAAAAGGGGGGACTTATATTTCAAATCAGGTAAATATGTATGCATGTCATCTAACCTCAAAGCATTACATATACTTGTGATTTGTTACAGAAAGATCCTCAATAAAGTCCAGCAAGATTGTGGACAAAGAAAGAATCATTAAGTTGATGATAACAAAGAATCGGTTTAGATCCTGGAACGAGAAGAGAATGAGATGAACCCTGTCAGTGGGAGAATCTTAAAGAAACGAGGAGATTAACCCTGTCATTAAGAGGAGTCTTCAAGTCAACCCTACAATCAAGAAGCGCCGTTTGTCAGCCTTATCTTGTCAAGACTTCGCCTGCCAAGTCTTTTTGCCAGGTAAGTCACATCTTTCCATTTAGGTAGGTCACCCATAACAATGAGACCACCTTCCATCATTTTTTTATTTAGGTAGGTCACTCATCATAATGAGACCATCATATAGGTAGGTCACCCATTATAATGAGACCATCATCTTCTTTCTGGATAGGTCACCCATCATAATGAGACCATCTTCCATTATTTTTTCTTCTTTTGGTAGGTCACCCATCATAATGAGACCATCATCTTCCATTTGGGTAGGTCACCCATCACAATGAGACCATTATTTTTTTTGGGTAGGTCACCCATCATAATGAGACCATCATCTTGCATACGGGTAGGTCACCTGTCATAATGAGACCATCTTGCATCTGGGTAGGTCACCCGTCATAATAAGACCATCATCTTCCATCTGGGTATGTCACCCATCATAATGAGACCATCTTGCATTTGAGTAGGTTATCCATTACAATGAGACCGTCATTTTTCTAGGTAAGTCACCTATCACAATGAGACCACACATACATCTTTGTATTGGTTCTGGTTAAAGAAGATCGCCAGATGGGATCTCAGGTTAACCCAACCACACACAGAGTTTAGCTTTGGTTAAAGGGAATCGCCAAATGGGATTTCAGGTTGACCGAGCTATACACTGACTTTTAGTTCTGATTAAAGGAGATCGCCATATGGGATCTCAAGTTAACCCGACCACACACAAAATTTAGCTTTAGTTAAAGGAAGTCGCCAGATGGGATTTCAGGTTGACCAGGCTATACACCAATTTTGGTTCTGGTTAAAAGAGATCGCTAGATGAGATCTCAGGGTAACCTAATCAAAAAGGCAGGTCGCCCGTGAAAATAGACTAGGGTAAGTGTGCGTGGGCTGGTCGCCCCTAAAAATAGACCATAATGAGTATGTGTGGGCAGGTCACCCCTGAAAATAGACCACGATAAGTATGTGTGGGCAGGTCACTTGTGAAAATAGACTAGTGTGAGTGTGTGGGCAGGTCACCGTGAAAATAGACCACTTTTCTTCAAAAGGGGCAGGTCATTCAAGATAATGAGACCATTTTCTTTTAAAAAGCGAAGTCCTTGGCTGAATGGATCACTCAGTAAGCCAGGAAGACCTTTTGTTTTCTTTACAAGCTTACTATGCAAAACATTGAGGAATTTTTGCTTTATAAGTATTGTAAAGAAGGGGCATCTGTTGCTACCTAATTTTTGACCCATGTTTTTAATAAATTTTCAAAAAAAATAAAAAAATAGCAAAAAAAAAAATGAAAACCCCAAAAAATGTATTTTTGATATATTTGTATCGTTTTTAGCATTTTCAACGCCATCTCAAAAGAATTTAAATTTTCAAATGTATTTTGAACTCGTTCAACTTTTAACGTGTTAATTTTACAATAACTTATTTTCCTTGTTGAGTCGACGTTGATATTGCTTGTTTTTTTTTTAAAATTCAAAAATACAAAAAAATCAAAATTTATAAGGGATTAAATATGAAAAGAAAAGGTTGAGAGACCAATTTGTTTTTTGGGTTGCTTAGGGACCAAGCAATTAAAAATAACAAATTTTGTTATGTATAAAGAGAAGTGAAAATTTTTAATACAGAGGGGGGAATAGTAAAGAGCAAGAGAAAAACCCTAAAAAAAAAAACCTAAAAAACCCAATCTTTTCTTCATCACGGGGGGAAGCCGCCATCCCTTTGGCTCTTGATTTCTTCAGCTGCTCTCGGTTACCCCTTGGACCTTAGCAAAAAGAAGACAAGCCGTCGCCCCCCTCCCTTGACCAAGAGCAAAAGAGCCATTTCCCCATCGTCATCTCCATCTTTTCTGTTCTCTCTTGACCAACCCGAAGCCGGCTGAAACTTCAGCCATCGTGAACACTCATCCCCATCTTCCCTACAGAATAGACCCCATCACTCTCCTCCCCATCGCCATTTTAACATTCGGAACTGAAAAGCCACACATAGCCATTCCCCTCTTATTTGGCAAAAAAAAGAAAAAAAGAGAGAACCCCATTAAACCCACATCAACCTCCAACAACGGTAGCTTCTCCCCATTTTTCCCAAAACTAGTCCCCTCACTATCATTTCCTCTGCGCTGCTAACTACAGCTCATTACAAAGACAATGAAGAAATAAGAAGGGAGGACGAAGGATAGTAAAAAAAGGGCAAAAAACTGAAACTTGGATGGACGCCGATCTCACAACCATGGCAGTGGTGGACGACACCGCCGTTGTAGAAATGAAATGGGAGGAGGGAAGTTGCCGATCCAGCCATCCACACACCTAATCTGTTGGCGGCGCGTGCAACACTCGGCTCTAGATTTGGTAGATCTTAAGGAAGAGAGAGAGAAGCAGATCTAAAAAAGGGGAAGGAAGAGAAGCTGATCTGAAAACAAAGAAAGAAAAGCTAAAACAGACTTGCTTGTTGTGTTTTTAGGTGTTTTGCAGGTAACGACGGTGCTCATAGCCGACAGGAAGGTGAAGAAAGGAGGAAGCAATTATAGATCTCCCCCGCTCTCTGGATTTCATGGCAACGCGTGAACCCACACGTTGCCAGTCGCAGTGGCGCGTGGAGAAGACGCGCCACCACTGTCCCTGCAGTTTCAGAAGGCCTCCTCTACAATTCTTGGATTTTTAGGGGTCTGTTTTGTAATTTTTACATGCTGGAACATGTATTTAAATTACTATTAGTTTTTTTTGTTTAATTTATATTATTTTGTAAATGTGGGTGTATGAAAAAAAATATAATGAGAATGGATAGGTGTGCATGATTGTACTTTCTTTTATGTATATTATTGAATTATAAAATGAAAAAGAAAGGAAAAAGAATTAAATATTTTAATTTGTATATGGTTAAATATCATAAGGACAAGTAAAATCATGTTGTATGTCTCGTGAAAATGCAAGAACATGTTTCTGCTTATATTTTGGGATTTAATAACTGATTTATTAAAGCCTTAAGAATTTGGCTAATATGTTTAAATTTTTAAATCACATCAAAATTACGAAGCAGCTTACCTCATGTAGGGTGCGTTAGGGGTGCTATTACCTTCTATAGCCACAACCATTTCCTTACTCGTGAATCTCCGACAAAGATCAGTACATCCGGGTTTTCTAGTAACCTTTAATTAAATACTAGGTGATGACTCCCAAAGAACCAAATCAAGTAAATAAACAAAAATTGCCAACCAACGTCGCACGGGGACGGGCGACACCAACTATACCCAAATACGCACACTATGTACTTTTATTTTATTTTTTTTCTTTTCTAAGTTATTATCTTTCATATACATTTATTGATTTAATTTTCAGAGCGTCGCTCTTGGAACGAGAGATTGGTTTACAGGAGATACCTAGGTCAATACTCCAGAAGCTCATAACACAGCTAGGGAAAGCCTATTTTTGTGTGAAGTTTTTTCACGACTTCATCAACAACGCTATCTATGAGAACTTGAATAAAAATCCAGTTCATTCCTTTTTACCTTTCACCAAAAATCTTTTCATGGTTGACGAGACTCTAATATAGGGTAGAGTGACTAATCTTCGCATAGGGACTCCAACTCCCTCAAGTCTCCAACATATCTCTCATCAGGTGCATATACTCAATGATGTTGTTGTGACTATGCAATTGCATCTTCACACTTTTCTTCTTACTCAACAACAAACTCCCATATGTGCACCAAGTGTAAAAAGACAACTTCGATTCCTTGAAAAGACATGGCATAATGACATGCAAATGAGTAACACTTTTACTTTTACACTAAAAAATACACACTTCGTTCCCACACGAGATGCTCAAAACAATCTAGTCACCATCAATCTTCATCTGAGTCCCCCTTATATACTAGAAAAAAACCTAGGCGTGAGATGAGATCCATGACTTTATGATCTCTTGAACACAACCTAGTCAAATAATCTCTACTTTGTCATAAAATCCTGTACACTCAACTCTTTAACGATCGTGTTTCTATAAAAGCTAACTTAGAAAACTATGAAGGACTCATAAACCCTTGAGAGCATATACAAAATATGATAAGCATCCTAGAGCTTGTCACACAAGACATTAATGCTATGTGCAAAATTCTTTTAACAACATTTAGTAGATTTGCACATGCATGATATCACAAGCTAGAGCCAAACTCTATTCTATACTTTTATAATCTCAACTCCCAACTAATCTATTTCTTTAGCATAAGCATTTCCGCTAAAAAAAGCACCACACAGATCTTCGTAATCACACAACGAGAAGATGAAAGCACTAAAGCCTATCTTTAACGGTTCAACGAAAAGATGCTCAATATGGAAAGACTTCTTAAACCAATAGCTATAAAAGCTCTAACTAGTAGAGCATATAACTTTGTCCTATAGGAAATGTTATATACCCTCCTTAATAAAAATCTTCTTAGTTAGTGTCAAACACGCAATAGAAATTACATTAGGGTGGAAGAAGCTAATGTGACCAAACAAGGCCACACATGTATCCACGCACGAGCAAAGTCTCCACCATGACATCAATCTTCAAGAAGAGCATCCAAAAGAAGCACCAATAGGCACATTCATAATTTCCTGACATTTTTCAAGCTCATGACTACACCTCTGACCATCACACGAATTGAGGTGCTGCTATCTAAAAGAAAGAATTTCTGTGATATCCTCCTCCTATAAAAAAGCAATGCGAACATGAGGAATCCTAATATGGTTTTATCTTTTTCACCGTGACAATAAGCATGACACTAATGAGTGCGATGTACTAAAAAAACATAGAACGATTGATCGCTAAAGGTTACCTCCACTAATTTATGAGAAAAGAAAAACAATTAGAGTTAGGAAAAGAAATATGTGCATTTGCACTTGATGTGCTACCCAAGATCAAATAATCTCTGGATTATCTCTATAAATTTGTATATCTATCTTTTAAGTTTTTCAATTAAATAGTAATGTTTCTCAAAGAAAAATCTTTATGTAGTCTCCATGTAAACACCCAAAAAAAGAAAGAAGTAAAGCCATAAACGACTCCACCGTCGCTACCGATTTCTGAATCAGCAGCAACACAGTTTTTGGTGTCGATTTTTTAATCGACAGCGACACAATTTTCGCTGTCGATTTTTGAATCGGTAGCGATTCAGTTTTTGTTACCTATTTCTGAATCGATAGTGACAGTTTTCGTTGCTAATTTTTGAATTGGCAACGACTCAGTCTAAGTAAAAGTTTAGGGAAACAAACCAGACTGCCTTAGGGAGTTAAGAGAAGGGGGAAAACCGGTCTTGGGATAACCAGAAAGGGGAGAAAGAATAAATTTAAACCAGCACCCAAACACTCCACCTCTTTAAGAGGGGGTATAAATACAAAGGGGAGAGAGAAAATGACCCTTCCTCTTCCTAAATATCTGTCTATAACAACTGCATGTCCAGCTGCATGCTTTCCTTTCTTCATGTTTCCCAACAGAAATTAAACCCAAGCCTTAGCTTTAGCTGTCTCTTTAGGCATGAGAAAGAGAAGTGACGAAACTTGAAGGAGGAAAGAGCCTAGACCTCCTCAGAGGACCAGCTGCAGCCATTGTTGCAACACAATCACTCCTTATCAAGGAGAAAAACTGAACACGACCAGCTTGCATGTAGTCTTCCTTGAGAGTTGAGTGAGACGTGAGCTAAGTAAAGAATAGAAAAACCAAAAACAAGAAAGAAGGGATAACCTAAAGGGTCGATGGACAGTAGGTGAGAGAAGGAATAAACTGGACTGGGAGAGAAGAACATACCACCAAACCTTGCCTAAAACTGTTGTGAATCATGAGGTATGAACCACAACCCTTCTCCACCATTCTTGTAATTTTGAGACCAAAAAGGAAGATGAAAACCCCAACTAAATGACTTAGGAATTTCTAGCAGCTGCTAAAGAAAATTGATTAGGCAGAAGGATGAAATTGGGGTTGGGTATGGGTCCTAGTTCCAGATAAATTAACAAAGGAATTGGATAGTTTTGGATACACAAACTGAAGGGGAGTGTCGACTATAGAAAAAGTTAAACTGAATGCAATATAAAGTTATGAGAAAACATGGATTGTGACTATATGGAACCTTAGACCCTGTTGGAATCAAAACTGGAAGTATGTTGGTGTTAATGATGTGAAATTCTGCTCATGTTTGATGAAATGGCACGATAATACGTTAGGATGATGTTATGTGTAGAATTAAATTGTCTCTGAACCTTGAAGAGCATGCTAGAACAAAAACAAAAAACAGAAATCATGATATGTTGATGCCCAATTCCATTGTGTGATTGATGAAATTGCATGTTTATGTGGCATGTGAATGAAATTGTAACTGCAGCAGAAACAGGATTCCCTTTAGTAATGTTTTGGTTCATTGATGTGTTGAATGTATGTTTGTGTGTGATTGTGAATCGAGAAAGTGAGCATGTAATTGTAAATTATATTGGTATAAAGCCATAATGCAATTGAGAATGCATGAATATATGTAGTAGCTATGCTAGATGCTGATGTTGGAATGAATGAATTGAGAAAACCTTGCTAAATGAACTTGTGTTGATGTTGCGTTGTTTGATGATAAATGATGAGTGGAGTGTGATTTGGGGAGTCCTATGTCCACCTCGAGCGAGAAGTATGAGTAGAGGGAAGCCTAGCATAAGCCTTATGCTTGGCTGGAAGGAAGTAATGAAACCAGAAACGATTCCATCGCCGTTGTCGATTTCTGAATATGCAGCGACATGGGTTGCATTGATGATTTCTGAGTCGGCAATTACTCAGTTTTCATCAATAATTTTTGTGTTTGTCGAATTGTAGTGTCTGTAGCAAATTAGCTTTCGCTGTCGAATTTTGGTGTCTGCATCGAATCACTTTTCACTGTTGAAATTGTGTTGTCTGCACGAATCAGTGTTCGTTGCCGAAATTGTGTTATCTACAGCAAATTAGCGTTTGCTGCCGAAACTGTGTTGTATGCAGCGAATCAGCATTTGCTACTGAAATTATGTTGTTTTGTTTGCAGCGAACTAACTTTCGTTGTCGAATTGTGTTCTTTACAGTGAATTAGCTTTCACTGCCGAATTGTGTAGGCTATATAACGAATCAGTTTTTGCTGACGAATTGTATGTCATTGTTGCCGAATTCTGTATGTCACCAGCAAATCAGTTTCGCTGCCGAATTCTGTAGGTCACTAGCGAATCAGTTTCGTTGCCGAATTCTGTATGTAACTAACGAATCAGTTTTTGCTGACAAAATATAGATCACCAGCGAATCAGTTTCGCTGCCGAATTATGTGAACCAGGAAATCAGTTTTTGCTACAGAATTCTGAATGTAACCAGCGAATCAATTTTTGCTGATGAATTGTATGTCACCAGCGACCCAGTTTTTGCTGATGACTTTCTGTGGCAGCAACAGCTTAGCCGCTGATAAATTTCATGTCAGAAATGACTTAATGCTTGTAACGATTTCATTGTATAATTGTATAATATGTGGAACATTGGAATGTGAACATTTGCATTTTGAAATAAGTATAGCGATGAGTTATGTGTTTGCTGAATGCAAATGTGCTGATTTATGATCATTTGATGTATCAGGTGGTGCGACTGGAATCGAACCTTCGACTGGACGAGTATATCGCAGGAGGAACAAATAGGTGATTTCCACCCCCTTCTAGCGTAACGTTAGTTTCTGAAGTGAATTTATTACGAAGGATCTATTGTTGTGCTATATGAAATGTTAAACTATCACGGATGGTTATATGAGTATTACGAAGGATCTACCATTGTATTATATTGAATGTTAATTATCACGAATGGTTGTATGAATATTACAAAGGATCTGCCGTTGCATTATACTGAATGTTAATTATCACGAATGGTTGTATGAGTATTAAGAAGGATCTACCGTTGCATTATACTGAATGTTAATTAGTACGAATAAAAAATAAATCATCATATATAGATAATAAAGAATGTCATTCATACTCATCATATAATCATCATGCTTAAATTATTTATATTACATGCATATTTAAAATTATCTTACTTACGTGAAAAGTAAAAGACTAATGAGGATCGCTAAAAGTCACGTCAGCATAACCTATAATGAATACAGAAAATACTAATAAAAAACTTAAAGTAGATAACATAAATGATTACAACTCTAAGATTAGAGACCAAAATATAATTATAAAATCGAAACAGAATCACTCGATTGATCTCGAACATGTACCAAACTAACCGAACTTAAAAGATCAAGCCCCACTACTTGGTCAATCGGTTGACCAAAATCAACCAATCATTCGAATGAAACCATCGTGACCAACCAGTTGTTTGGTTGATTAGGATTTTAGAATCCTGATCTGTCAGTCTTCTAAAAAAATTACAAATCCTAAAAAATTCTAACATGTTCCTTATAAACCCATAACTAAAATCAATCAATTAAACTCAAAACACAAAGTTCAAATATCTAACATCTTAAAATCTTAAAATCAAACTTAACCACTATAATCAAGCATAAAAAAATGAAGATATTACCTTAGACCTTTATTATAGGAAATACTGTATAGGAAATATTGTCTACATACTTTTGTATGGTAAACTCCACCATTGCTATTGTATATTGCCCTACACATATATATATAGAAAGGGTTGGCTAACCATTAGGTTAAGCCTCCCAATTATTCTCAACTTGGTATCAGATCCTGCTGCCGTCAGAACTCTTTTTTCCCTTCCTCCCTTTATAGCCGACCCTCTCCTTACTTTCTCTATATGGATTCTACTGCTATCACTAACTTCTCCCTCTCCACCGGTGGTGCAGCACAGCCAGCCAGCCATTCTCAGGCTGCTGCCGCTGGTGCCTTTTCTCCCCCATATCAGCCTCCACTTGCTGAGTTTGTCTCTGATTCTTCCTTCTAAGTCCCTATCATTCCTTTACCTCTCATGGGAACCCACACTACAACTATTGTTCCTTTAGCGAACACTCACCAAGTTGTTTCGCTAAAACTTACAAACATAAATTATCTCTATTGGAGAATGCAGATGAAGCCATATCTCCTTGGTTAAGGTATTTTTCATTTCGTTGACGGCTCAATACCGTGTCCTTCATCTTATATTTTTGACAGCTCTGCTGGTTCTTCGTCTACTATCATCCTTTTCTTTCTTCGTTGGAAGCAACAAGATCAACTTATTTTGAGTGCTTTGCTCTCCTCTCTCTCCGTGGATGTGTTGCATCTCGTAGTCGATTGTTCTACCTCGTATTGTGTTTGGCGCACTCTTGAGAAAATGCTTGCCTCTCCGTCTAATTCTCGCATCATGCAACTCCATGGCTCCTTTCAAGACCTTCGGCAAGGTGACTCATCGGTTACTCTATACATGCAGGAACCCAAATCGTTATTTGACAAATTGGCTGCTGTTGGTCGCCCCATATCTTTTGAAGATTTCAATCTTTATTTGTTTCGTGGCCTTCGTGACGAGTTCAAAGACTTGGTAACGAGTCTCATAACCAAGGCAGAATTGCTATTCTATGCTGATCTTTACAGCCACCTTCTTACCCATGAATTTCTGCACAAGAACTCTTTCCATTCCATGGCTGCTACTCCCTCTTTGCTGTCTTCTTCTTCTCTGCTGTAGTAGCCACCTTTGCTGCCAACACCACAGTTTTCTGAACACCATGTTATGTCTCATCATAGCCCCAACTTCAGCCGCAACAGGAGTCGTTTTAGAGGTAATTGGCGTCCCCACAGCAACCGTTCCACTCCTCAGAACAGGGGCCAATCTGTTGCAGATTGGTGGGCAAACTACTGGCAGCAGACCAGGCGTAATTCTGGTGCTGGTCAGTGGTCTGGACAGCAGCATGTACGTTGCCAATTGTGCTCACGTTTTGGGCACACAGCTCCTCATTGTTCCCAGTTTCGTAGCAGCACTCAACAACCCTCTTCTCTTCTTGCTGTTGGGAATATTTCTGCTGCGACTTGGTTCCCTGACACCGGCGCAAATCAACACATCACACCTGATCTTAGAACTCTGACCGATTTTGCACCCTATCTTGGTAATGATTATTTGCATGTTGGTGACGATAAGGGCCTTGACATATCCCATATTGGACGTACTATATTACATTCCCCAAAACGCATGTTTACATTATCTAATGTTCTCCATGTTCCTCACATTACCAAACCATTGTTATCTGTTCAAAAATTCTGTCATGATAATCATGTTTATTTTGAATTTCACGCTTCTATGTTTTATGTGAAGGATCTCGTCACCAAGAAAGTTCTCCTTTCTGGTCAGAGTCATGATGGTCTTTATGTCCTCTCCGAGTCTTCTACCATGTCAGTTCCTCAAGCTTTTTGGTCTCCTTGCATCTCCGCGACTGTCGACCTGTGGCATCGTCGTTTGGGTCATCCAACCCCTTGCATTTTCAATTTGTTAGTTTTCGGTAATAAAATCGTATGTACTTCTAGACGTTCTCTTACTTAGTGTCAAGCTTGTCTTTTAGGAAAGTCGTCTCGTTTGTCATTACGACCTATGGGTCACAAAACTTCTGCCCCACTTGAATTAATTTTTAGTGATGTTTGGGGTCCTGCCCCTATATTTTCTTCTGATGGCTTCCGCTATTTTGTTATTTTTATCGATGCGCATACCAAACATATATGGTATTATCCGCTTGTTGTGAAATCTGATGTTTTTTCCACTTTTCAATGTTTTCAAACACTTGTTGAGCGTCAATTTTCCCTTAAAATTAAACCTGTTCAAACTGATTGGGGTGGTGAATATCGTAAATTAAATAAATTTTTTCAGACTATTGGTTTTCATCATCGGTTAATTTGTCCTCATACTCATGAACAAAATGGCACTGTTGAACGTCGTCATCGACATATTGTCGAAACTGGCCTCATCTTTTTAGGCCAGTGTAGTGCACCATTGCGATTTTGGAACTATGCTTTTATATCATTGGTATACCTTATTAATTGTATGCCTACTCTTGTTCTCCAAAATAAATCTTCGTTTGAGTGTCTGTTTCGTCGCCCTCCTGATTATAACTTCCTACGTACTTTTGGGTGTCTTTGTTTCTCCTTTTTGCGTCTATATCATGCTCACAAATTAGATTTCCAGTCTTCTCCTTGTGTGTTTTTAGGCTATAGCTCATCCCATCTTGGTTATCGTTGTTTTGATTTAGAATCTCATCGTATTTATGTCTCCCGTCAAGTTCGTTTTCATGAAATTGTCTTTCCTTTTGAGAAGTCTGAACAGGTAACATCCTTACCGGTACCTCCCACACCACCTACCTATCTTCCATCCTCGAACCCTTCTCCATATTTTCTACGTACTACTCCCCAACCTGCTCCTCCAAATAATCCAATTCTGCCCTCTACCGTACCCCACCAGACCATCCCTTTAACCATAGCTTTTACCACCCCTTTATCCCCATCCCACACTGCCATACTGTCACCACATGCTTGTCTTTCCAATGATTATTGTGCAGGAATAGGTTCTCCATCATCAGATGCACATGTTCTCCGGTCTGCTGCAACAGAGCAGTCAGGTTCTGCTGCAGAATATCCTAGCTTTGCCGCAACCTCCCCTTCTTCTGCAGTACCGACCAGTCCATCCACTGCGTTTCCAGCTTTGTATAGACCTCTCTTCATATCCTCTTCAGTACCTTCCAGTTACAGGTCACACTTCTCCATGTCCAACAGCTCGTCAACATCCCATGGTCCTCCATCAAAGACAGCCTAAGACAGCGCTGTCCACTGCCACTACCACAAGCTCTGCTGCCTCCTTCAGCTGGGTAGTTTCTCCTCCCTTTCATGAGCCACTTGTTTTTAATGATGCTAACAGATATGAGGCATGGCATAGTGCTATGCATGAGGAAATTCAGGCCTTGCGCGCAAATAGAACTTGGACCTTAGTATCGTTTCACCCCTCCATGAGTAGTCGGCGAGTGTATAAGATTAAACACATATCTGATGGTAGCATCGGGCGGTATAAAGCGCGTCTGGTTGCTAGGGGTTTCACTCAATAAGAAGGTATTGATTACTCTGAAACCTTTAGTCCTATTATCAAACAGACGACTGTCAGATTAGTCTTCTGCATTGTCGTTTCGTGTGGTTGGAAAATTCATCAACTTGATATCCATAATGCCTTCCTTAATGGTGTTCTTGACGAGGAGGTCTACATGAAACAACCTCCAAGTTTTGTTGATTCTGCTCTCCCCTCTCATGTGTGTCGCTTACATAAATCTCTATATGGTTTAAAACAGGCTCCGTGGGCTTGGTACACTCGTCTGAATGATTTCCTGTTATCTATTGGTTTCCGTGCATTTAAGGTTGATACCTCATTATTTATCTTCTCTGTTGGTGTTGATATTTGTTATCTTCTGGTCTACGTTGATGATATTCTACTTACGGGTAGCAACTCTCTTCTGCTCCAACGCCTCATTCAGCTACTGAGCTCAGAATTTAAGCTTTGCGACTTGGGCTCTGTTCATTATTTTTTGGATATTGAGGTTCAGTCTACTAGTATGGGTCTTATGCTCCGCCAACATAAATATACACTTGATATCCTCACTCAGGCTAATATGTTATCTTGCAAACCTGTTGATACTCCAATCTTTACATCCAAAGCTACCATTCTACCCGATCCATTATTTTCTGATGCTACACGCTTTCATCAAATTATGGGTGCTCTTCAATATCTTATTTTTACGCACCCGGATATTTTCTTTGCTGTTAACAGAGTCTGTCAGTTTATGCATGCTCCTATAGATTCTCATTGGGTTGTCGTGAAACGCATCCTGCGTTATCTTCGGGGTACGACATCCTATGGCTTGCATATTACTCATAATTCCTCTTTTGCCTTACATGGTTTTACAGATGCAGATTGGGCAGGCATTGTTGAGGATAGAAAATCTACGGGTGGTTACCTTGTGTTCTTTGGTCAGACACCGATTTCGTGGAAATCTGGTAAGCAACACACAATTGCTCGCTCTTCTACTAAAGCTGAGTACAAAGCCTTAGCCGATGGCACTGCTGAGGTTATCTGGCTTCAGTACTTATTAACAGATCCCCATATTCCGTCTGCTTCTGCTCCTATCATCTGGTGTGACAATCTTGGTGCCACCTATTTGTCTGCGAATCTTGTCTTTCATGCTCGCATGCACAAAACATGTTGAGGTCGATTATCATTTTGTCCGAGATAGAGTTGCCAAGAAGGAAATTCAGATTCATTTTATTTCCTCTCGGGATCAACTTACTGATGTCTTCACTAAGCCATTTCCTACTTCTTCCTTTACTGTTTTTCATTTTAAGCTTCGGGTTGATCCTCCACCCTCAGCTTGAGGGGGCATATTATAGAATGTACTTATATAAAAAATATTGTTTACATACTCTTATGTGGCAACCTCCACCATTGCTATTGTATATTGCCCTATATATATATATATATATATATATATATATATATAAAGGGTTAGCTAACCATTAGGTTAAGCCTTCCAATTATTCTCAACTATCTCGAACTTTCACTTCTTCTTTCCTTTTTCTTTCCTTTTCCTTCTTCCTCTCTTTTTCTCTGTTCTTTCTTTCTCAAAGAAATGATCTCTTTCTCTCTTTTTTCTTTTTAACCTCATATATATATATATATATATATATATGGAAGACTTTTAATACCTCTCCTGCTAAATGCAATGTATTAAGAATAAAGGGATTGATCTACATACTGCATGCATACTCCTGCTTGTCCTTTAACCTGAAGGATATGAAACTGATATGCACAGAATTAACTCTCTTGCCTGTTATTTCACTGTGCATGTATCATGCATATTTATATACATTAGTTATTCACTGTGTGTAGAAGTCCTTTTGTGACTAGGACTTGTATAAAGCTAGATTTTGTCTTTAGATAGAATTACACTAAACAGAATTGTATCAGGTGTTAACCGTAGGAGTGTCGGTGACTGGTTCTCCTGAGTTGCTAGGATTTGCAGTATCCTTTATACGCCCCCTCAAGATTGGGCTGCCATCAAGCAGACCAATCTTGTTACATAGATACCGCGTGCATTGCTGGGATAGAGGCTTGGTAAGTAAGTCAGCTAGCTGATCATGTGTATGCACATGGCGTACTTGAAGACGTCCTTGGCTAACCAGATCACGCATAAAATAAAGATCAATCTGAATGTGCTTCATGCGTGTGTGTTTGACAGGATTGAAGGTCAGTAGTGTGGCACCAAGATTGTCACATTGCAACATAGGAGGCTGTGGAAGGGATAGACCAAGCTCGGTGAATAGGATTTGCAACCACTGAGTTTCAGAAGCAGTATTTGCCAAAGCACGGTATTCAGCTTCTGTAGAAGAGCGAGCAATTGCTCGTTGTTTGTTGGACTTCCAAGAGATAGACGCATCCCCAAGAATACATATATATGCAGAGGTGAAGGATCTGTCATCTAGGTTTCCAGCCCAGTTAGCATCTGAGAAAGTATTAAGAGCAGTAGCACCAGTTTTTGAGATTTGAATACCATGGAAAATGGTCTTTTTCAAGTAACGCAGGAGACGTTTGGTTGCAGTCCAGTGGTTTTGAGATGATTTGTGCATGAATTGGGAGAGTTTGTTGACAGCAAAACAAATATCAGGACGTGTAAAAAAGAGATATTGAAGACTCTCAATAATGCTGCAAAACTGAGAGCAATCCGTGGGTACTGTGTCGTCTTGCAGTTTAAATGATTGGCTAGTGGAGAGTGGAGTGGAGACGTCTTTAGCACCCACCATATTTGTATGAGATAAAAGATCATGAATGTACTGATGCTGTGTTAGAAATAAACCAGCATGAGTTTGGATCACCTCAACACCCAGGAATAAATGCAGATTACCCAAGTCTTTGAGGTGAAACCGGTGGCAAAAATGCTGGATGACAGTGTCGATGAATGTTGGATTGTTTCCTGTGATAACCAAATCATCAACATAAACCAATAAGTAACATTTGTGAGCTTTAGTGGAATAAATGAACAGGGATGGATCCGCCTTGGATTGAAGGAAATTTAGTTGAGTGATAGCAGCTGTGAGAGCTATGAACCAAGCTCTAGGAGCTTGTTTCAAGCCATAAATAACTTTCTTTAAGCGACACACATGATGAGGTTTTGATGAATCTTTGAACCCGGGTGGTTGAAGCATGAAGACTGTTTCGGAGAGATCACCATGTAAGAAGGCGTTGTGGACATCTATCTGTCGTAAATTCCAGCCATGCATAACAACAATGGTTAGGATAGAACGGATGGTTGCAGGCTTGACCACAGGACTGAATGTGTTCGTGTAATCCAAGCCAGGCTGTTGGTTATAGCCCTTAGCAACGAGGCGAGCTTTGAATCTGTCAATGGACCCATCAGGATGACGTTTCACCCGAAACACCCATTTGCACCCCACTGGTTTGATAGAAGCAGAACAAGGAACTAATTCCCAAGTGTCATGGCGCATTAAGGCTGTAAGTTCAGAGGACATGGTTGTGCGCCACTATGGGTTTGAAAGAGCTTGAGTAACATTGGAGGATTCAACGATTTCAGGCAGGGGATGTTTAGTGACCATATTAAGTTGTTTCGGTTTAAAGATATTGTGCATGGATCTGGTGATCATGGGGTGAACATGGGATGATGATGGAACGGGAGCAGATGGATTTGGTGGAGTAGGGTTGATGGGTGAGGAGGGGAGCAGATTAGAGGGTGATGGGTTGCATGTGGAAGATAACTGAGGTAAAGGAGATTGAGGGACATAGATATTACTTGAGGAAGAAGTAGCAATTGTGGTGTCACCTTCTTGTGTTGATGATGAAGACGGGTGCGAAGGCATACTAACTGATGGTGAACATGGAACGGGAACAAAAAGTGATGAGACAGAGGTAGGTAGGGGATGTGAGGACACATCAGGTGGAATGGGAAGGACATGATGATTTTCATCGAAGAGTACATGACGGGAGAGAAACAGTCGATTTATGGTAGTATCCATGCATTTGTATGCATTTTGAGTTTGAGAATATCCTAGAAAAACACAAGGACAAGACTTAGGTTGGAGTTTGTTGGTATTGTATGAACGAGTGAGAGGATAACAGAGACACCCAAATTTTCATAGTTTAAGGTAATTTAAAAGCTGACCAAAAAGATATTCATAAGGGGAAAGATTCTGCAGGAGCGAGGTAGGGTGGTAGTTGATGAGGTAGGAGGCGGTGTGAAATGCATGGGGCTAGTAGGAAAGGTCAAGGTTGGCATCATGAAGTAATGTGAGACCTATTTCAACAAGATGACGGTGGCGACATTCAGCGACACCATTTTGTTATGGGGTATGAGGGGCGGTGGTATAATGACTAATCCCACTATGTGATAGAAAGGATCGTGAAGTAATGAATTCACCGCCATTATCAAAATAAAGTGATTTTATCTTTGTTTGAAATCGTGTTTCGACGAAGTTTTTGACTTGGGGAAAGATTGTTGAAACATCAGACTTTTTGACCATTGGATAAAACCAGATGTATTTGCTAAAATGATCAACAAATATTAGGTAATAACGGGATCCATCAATACCAGTGGAGGAGGCAGGTCCCCACACATCAGTGTAAACTAAATCGAGGGGAGTCTGACTTTTGAGACTATTTGGACTAAAAGGAAGTTGATGTGCTTTATTGATAGAGCAAGAATTACATAAGGAAGATAATTTTGAAGATGAAACTGGAAGAGAAAAAGACTTGACTAAATGAGCGACTATTTTGGGAGATGGATGACCAAGGCGTTCGTGCCAACCATCGGTGGAAGTTCATTCATGAACATAGGCAAGGACTTTTGGAGAGGACGACACCATGGGTTTCAGGAAGGTCCATTGCTACATTTTCCTCTTAGTAGAATCATCCCTGTGTGTTTGTCCTTCACAAAAAAATAGAGAGGGTGAAGCTCAACAAAAACATTATTGTGTTTTGTGAGATGATGAACTGAGATTAAATTTTTGCAAAGATATGGGACACACAGTGCATCAAGAAAATGAAAAATTTTCTTGGGAAATTTTAAGGATAAGGATCCAGTGTGAGAAATTTTTAAACCTGAGCCGTCACCTAAAGTTACTTCATCTGTGCCATCATATTCTGAGTGTGTGGTGAGATTTGCAAAATCACTCGTAATGGTGTGAGAAGCTCCTGAGTCAAGCAGCTAAGGTTTGTCCATGGCATTTGATGTCTGTGTGCAATTTATTATAGCAGTGTTGGAATTTAATTTGGAGCAGGTCTTTGCGATATGCCCCAAATTATCATATATTTGACATCGGGGCTGATAATGACGATTTGTCCTGCTGGGCCGGTTTGATCTATAAGAGGCCTAACGGTTGTCTGGGGAATAAGTTGGAGACTGCCCTTGTGAGACCCAGTGACTATCATGGGTTTTAATTGGGGGAGCGGGATTGACCATTGTTTTTGTTAAACCGCCTGGGAGAGTAACTATTATGGGGAGAGAAACTATGTTTTATGCGGTTTGTATAATTTGTAGAGATCACAAGCTGTTGAGTGGCGGCTTCCAGGCGACGCATATAGGTTTCATGGCTGATTAGCAAATCAAGTAATTCTTCAAAAGTCAGTGATTTTTCCCGTGCGCGAATGGGAGAAACAATCTCCCTAAAGTCGGCCCCTAATCCATGAAGAATATGGAGCGTGAGATCATCATCTGAGAGTGGTTGATTGATGATGGCAATTTCATCTGCCAGTGTTTTGACTATATGCAGATAGTTGGTGATTGTTCTGTTTCCTCGTTGAATTAGAGTAAGCTCCTCCTTGAGCTGCATAACTCTAGTTCTGGACCGACTAGCATATAGTGTGTGGAGTTTTTGCCAGGCTTGATGGGATGTTTTGGCAGTGGCTATGAGAGGACTAATCTTTGGTGATGTAGAGGCTAGGATGGCGTTGAGAATAAGTTTGTTTTGTCTAACCTAATGAGTTTTGTTTGGATTGGCAGTGAAACTGAGATCAGTTGAAGGGCAGGGAATATCACCATTTACATAATCAAGCAGATCGTAACCAATCAATAATGCTTCAAATTGAGCACGCCATTAAGGGAAGGTGGATGGAGTTAATTTTTCATTGATCTGTGCAGTAATATTTAGAGCAATTAAAGATTTGCCAGATTCAGAGGAGGGGAATGTGTTGGGACTGAGATTTTGGCTTTGTTGTGTAGGTGAAGACATGTTGGGATTTGGGTTGTTCTCGTGGGAGATTTCTGTCTCTGATACCATGAAGAATATGAAACTGATATGCACAGAATTAACTCTCTTGCCTGTTATTTCACTATGCATGTATTATGCATATTTATATACATTAGTTATTCACTGTGTGTAGAAGTCCTTTCATGACTAGGACTTGTATAAAGCTAGACTTTGTCTTTAAATAGAATTACACTAAACAGAATTGTATCAGGTGTTAACCGCAGGAGTGTCGGTGACTGGTTCTCTTGAGTTGCCAGGATTAGAGTATCCTTTATATACCCATTCAAGCTTTGCCAATACCACACTTTGGTTTCACCAAAAAGAACGAGGCTGATATCTCATTTGATCAATATGCAAAGATGTGGGTCCATCTTCTTTGCATTCCCTTTAATAAAACCAGCATAATGAGAAGATGGACTATACGTAAAGGATTATGAAGGGATGTACAATCTTGACGATTCTCTCGTTGTTCATTAAAGTTTTTTCATATATAGTAGCTTGGAAAATTCTTTTACCATGAGATTTGCAGTCATTCACTGGTGCAGGCTATGCTTTGCTGATGTTTGAATTTCGTTGTGGATCTATAATCATCTTCTTCTTTTTTTATTTAAACCAGGAGAGAAGAACCAGAATAAGTGGGAAACTGAAGAAACTATAAGATCTCGTTCCGAACATGGATAAGGTAATAATGTGGTATTCCTTTCTTCACACATCATATATGGAATCTGCTTTGAGTATTGGTATTTGTCAGAAGATTATTCCTTCACTAAATTCATTGAGAGATAATGCACTCAAACACAACCCTGCCTTGTGCCGGCATGGATGGCCTGACTGGTTAAGGCCAGTTAAAGATTCCATGATGACATTAACTTGATCAATCAGTTATATTTTGTGAAGTATATTGATCATGGCCACGGGGATTTTTCTTTTCCTTTCTTTTATGATTTTTGTACAATGGGCCTATGCCATAGGGGAAGCCTATCCAAGTTTCTGAATCCACTTCCAATATCTTTGAGGACTCAAACTTGAGACCTGTTAGTGGAAATCCTAAGTTTTAACTACAGGCCCTTTGAGTTGTGTTTGGTTAGTTTCACACAACAAAGTGATCAAATACAAAAGGGATAAAAATGTTTGTTTGGGGCAAGGAGATAGTCAAATAAATTTGTTGTTGTGATAGTTTTGGAGTGATTTTTTGTCCCTTCAAACCATGAAGTATGTACCATGCCTACAATATATATATATATTTTTTTTAATCTCGAAACAATAACCAAACATTATCGAATACATGTAATAATAGGAGTTTCACAACACTGCAATTTGCCAGGCTGGATGCAGTGAAGCTTAACATAATGTAATTGAAGAAATAATCATACACCAATTACATGATACCTTTTCAACTCACACAAAAGAAGAAAAACTTGCAAAACATTTTCCAGGATTCCAAATACAGTAAATTATGAAGAATGTGTTGCATGCTGATTTTCTCAACAACTTGCAGCAAACAAGTTATGCAGACATGCTGGATTTCGCAGTGCAGCATATCAAGGCCTTCAAAATGAGGTGGAGGTGAGTGAAACATTTACATCATGATATCAGATATAAATGATGGCTAAATCGCAATGGCAAATGGTTGTATTACTTATAAATGGTCTTCCCCTAATCTTCACTTGATATTGTTTGTCCATCTCTTACAGAAACTCCACAAAGAAATGGAAAATTGTACCTGTGGATGCGAAAAATAAACCCCATGATTGTGTGAAAAATGGGGGCCAGGAGCGATGGGCAATTCTTTGCTCTTTGTGTGAAAAATCATCACTTCACGGCAAGGCAACCGAAAGTCAGATGGTCTATTAGAGCACCATGATGTTCGGCTGAAATGGGATGAACGTTGACCAGACATAAATTCGTGAAAAAAGTTTTTGATTCAAGGAATTTGAAGGCAGGGACTCAGGCAGGCTAAAGTTATCTTACCAAATTTCGGTTAACATCTGTAACGTTAGGGAATCAAACCCAGTGTATATAGTGAAGTGATATTGTTGGCTTGTAGTTAATCAGAAATGATGCATGTAAAAATGCTGTTTAATTTCCCTTTTTGTTTTCTTGGTATTTGAGAATTGAGAGCATAGTTATCAAATGATGGTCCATGATTTGGATTTTTGGATAGTAGTTTTGCTTGGTCACCTAGTGTATAAATGAGTGAGTAAAATAAGAATTTGTGAGTGTTGTGATAATTATTTTGTAAAATATTTTTTATTTTAAAATATATTAAAATATGTTTTTTATTTTTAAAAATTAATTTTTATATTAATAAATTAAAACAATATAAAACTATAACGGTATCAAACATGTTTTAGTTTTTAATGGTTTTGCAGACATTGACTGTTGCCTATTAATTTTTAATTTTTAGTTTTTAGTTTCGACTATTTGGTTTGATTTTTTATTAAGAGTAACTTTATAACATGTAGCTATAAAATTTAGCTCATCTCAGTGGGTTAAACCAAAGTCTTATTAACTTGAGCTCTAGATTAGTTTGAGTTTTGATTTATAAATTAGATCGAGTCTTGATTTAGATTGTTTATATAATTGATTTGATAAAATCTAGATAATTTATGGGTCAACATGTAATCCAATTAAAATTGAGATTAAACCTATTATATTTTAAAAAAACTACATGGTTTCAATTTATTTTTATTTAAAAAAAAAAAGAAAGTTTGAGCACTAAACTCACTAATTTATTATTCAACTTCTAAACTTGTAACCTTGGTCAAGTTGCAAGACACTTTTACAAATGATAGCCAACATATATGATATAATCATGACCAATAATGTCAAAACTCAAAACCACAGCTACCAAGTGGGTGCCAATATATAATCCCCACAATCAGAAAACCATAAATAGGAACTTTTTTGTTTTATAAATTTTGAAAATGACATTTAAAAAATAGAAAATAACTAGGAGTATTAAAAAAATAACCTTGGTATGCATGATAAAAATTTGGAAAAGTTTTTTCAAAAAAACAAAAAATAGAAACACAAGAGGGGGGAAATCAAAAGAAGAAAGCAAATGGGAATCAAGAATATCTCTTAAGAAAAGAATAGAAAAATAAAAAAAAATCTATCAATATCTCATTTATCATTTTAAAAATATTTATAAATATTTAATTCAGTAGTTACTAGCCATTTAACATGTTCTTTGTCGTGGGTTATAAAGTTTTTTTTTATATGAAAATACCAGGTATACAAGTTGCTTCAATGTGATTTTTTACATAAAAAATCAAAGTGTAAATTGAAAAACTTATGCAAGTAAGATTAAGATATTCCATAACATAGAATAAAACATACATCTGATTATGTTTACTAAAATTATTTATCTAAATAAATAAATAATAAATCTACACTCTATAAAACTCATAACTTAAAATAATTTTCTCCTTACTTCTAGCTAAAGTCTTCCAAACATGTCTATTTAAAAAACTGGAAGGGGGCAATGATAGTATAAGAAATAAAAAAAAATAATTTTTTTATAATTTTTTTTAAATATAATGTTAAAGCCAGATGACTAGTTAAGGTTGCCCAGGCCTAGCTCGAGTGACTAAGCATCCTGGTCACCCTTTTTTGAGGCAACCACTTGGGTGACCTACTGGTAGCTTTTTTTTGGGCAACCAATATGGTATGGATACATTTCTGCTATATCTACCAACCACATAAAATAAATGAACTCCATCACAAAGTCTTGGCAAACCAATTTCCCCTTTAATCTTGTGCCCAAGCTAGACACAAAATCTATGGCACAACATCACATCAACCAATGAGCTACTTGGTTGGCCAATGACACATTTGCTTCCCCATGAAAATAAGTTCAAGCTAGGTGTATAAATACGCCCAAATTCACAAGTAGAAAGGGGATTAATTTCATAGCCGCATATTTACCACACCAAAGCCACACGAATTCTTCATACAAAGTCATACTAGCTACATCAAAATAGTCACACCACGTAATTTTGTTTTTCTTTCTATGCATTATATCCTCCTTCACACACACACACACACACACACACCTCAATATAAGCATAAAAAACATCCATGAGAGACTAGTTTACAGAAGCAACAAGTGTATCCTGTCTTTACCATAATGTGATGTGATGGCATTAATTTCCTTCCTTTTTTTTGGCCAATGAGTAGGTGTTAGATTTCTTGTATTCCTCAACATGGCACCATGTTGATCCATCATAAGTATAGCCAAAATAAAAAGATGATTATACAATTGTAAAAAAAAATGACAACAAATGGTAAATAACCTATGTTTAAGTAGTGTTTATAAATGAAATCAAGAGCTTAAATCTTCTCTATTGTAGTTCATAATTGGTGTTATTTTTATATCCTAACACATGATCATAACTACTCTTTAAAAGTTCTTAAACTTCGTCCAAACATAGGTGTGGTGTATCTAAATAAAATGATGGTGTAATGTAGGTACAATGTTTCATATTAGAGTGTGTGTGTAATAATCCACCTATCCTTTTATTTTTATTCAAAAAAGAAAGAAAGAATGTTTACATTAATTATAATCATCGATGAAAATAAAGGTCTTTTGTTAACAAAAATATGGGTTGGTGTAATGCGACTATTTAGTCATATAACCCTACATGATGCGGCCCAAAGTTCCACAGAAGAAAGCCTATACAATATACAAAAATGTTCACAAGAATGATAGAGAAGCCTCGAAAAACTTAGGTGCAAAAATGATAAAAAAGCCTGGACAACTTGGGTTGAGCCTTACAATCTAAATTAAACATATGTTAATAATTTCCTAGAACTTTAAAAATAATTTGTGGTTTGGAAAGGCCTTTGTCATTCTAACACAAGCAAGCTTTTCTCTTTATAATACTCTTCTATGCTAGATAGGTTATTAATGTTGTGTATTTTCTAAAATGAGATCTCTATTTATCCTTAAGAATATATTCTTACCAAGACACTAATATTCAAATAGTGCTGGGTAAATATTGTTTGAGCGATAATAATTAAAAGCACATAAGTGGATTGTATATACCAATTCCTTATTGTTTCTTTTCAAAAACATGTAGGTTTTTAAATACCAATCTCAAGATTCTTCAAGATACTAGATTTCACTTTGCAAGTCAAGTTTGGTGCTTTATTTGACCTTTCTCTTGTCAATTAAGTCTGTAATACAAGCCCATGGAACTTTTATGATCATTGTTATGATATTGAGAAAAGCATAGAAAAGATCGATGTTCTGGAATAATCACATCATCAGAAGCCATTTGTTTTATAAGACCAATTCAATTACAAAATTTAGTAATATATACTTTAGTGTTTATACTTCGTTGTTCCAAAATAAATAGAAAAGTTACTATTAAAGGTGCTTTAAATTAAGGCTTAAACTAATTAGTTCTTAGGGGAGGTGATGTGAGGGTGAAAGATATAAATATCAATAGATGTTAATTTGGTAAAATGTTTAGGAGTTTTTTAGTGAAAAACATCCACAAGTTATTGTCTTACTTTCATTAAAAAACAAGAATGATAATATAGGTCGTAGGGTAAAAAAAAAGTACAAAATCTTTATTTTTAATTCAAGAGTTTAGATTTGATCTCAAACTTATTTAAGAATTTGAGGTGAGCTTGATTGCTAGACGAATGAGTTTTGCCATGTAAAGAGCTTTTGGACTTGAAAAAAAGGCCCAAACATGAAAAGATAAAATAAAGTATCAAAATTCAGGAAGGGAAGATAAAGCTCGGCTATCGATTTAGTGGATTTGCAATTAATGGTACAAGAAAATGAGAAATAAAAATAATTTTTTAATTAAAAAAAGCAAAAAATTTGGTCATCTAGGCTAAGCTCGGGCGACTGACTAGTCACTTTTTTGACAAACATCCTAATTTTCTTTTATTCTTTATGATTTTTCTTTCATCTCTGCCTTTTTATTACATATTTATACATTTATTTTATCTTTTTGTACTGATAATTTTAATATAGCACACATAAACGTTTTACAGACAAGTACTGTTTTCTATCATCAATAGCTACATTTCTGCAATGCCCACCAACCATATAAAATAAATGAACTCTATTAAAAAGACATGGCACACCAACTTTTCTTCCAATCTTGTACCTGTATTAGACATATAATTAATGGAACGATATCACACCAACCAATTAGCCATTTGGTTAGCCAATTACACAATTTTTTCTATATGAAGAAAAGTTCAAACTAGGTGTATAAATACACCTAGACTCACAAGCGAGAAGGGGACCAACTTTGAAGCCACATACTCACCATAACAGAGCCACACGAATTCTCACACAGAGCTATACCAGCTACACCCAGATACGCATACTATGTACTCTCATTTTTTTTCTTTTCTTTTCTAAGAATTATATTCTCTTTCATATACATATTTTTTTTATTTAAATTTCAGAGTGTCCCTCTTGGAACGAGGGATTGGTTTACAAGAGAAACCTAATCCAATACTCCACAAGCCCATAACACAGCTAGGGAAAGCCCATTTTTGTGTGAAGTTTTTCATGACTTCATCAGCAGCACTGTCTATGAGAACTTTAATAAAAACCTAGTTCATTCATTTTTACCTTTCAACAAAAATATTTTCATGGTTGATGAGACTCTAATATAGGAGAGAGTGATTAATCTTCTTATAAGGACTTCAACTCCCTCAAGGCTCCAACATATCTCTTATCAGGTGCATATACTCAATGATGTTATTGTGGCTATGCAACTGCATCTTCGCACATTTCTTCCTACACAACAACAAACTCTCATGTGTGCACCAAGTGTAAAAAGACAACTTTGATTCCTTGAAAAGAAAGGACATAATGACATGTAGGTGAGTAACACTCTTGCTTTTACACTTAAAAGAAGCTACACATATCGTTTACACACGAGATGCACACGAGATGCTCCAAACAATCTAGTTGCCATCAATCTCTATCTGAGTCCCCCTTATATACTAGAAAAAAACCTAGGTGTGAGATGAGATCCATGACTTTATGACCTCCTAAACACAACCTAGTCAAAAAATCTCTACTTTATCATAAAATCATGTACACTTGACTCTTTAAAGACCGTGTTTCTATTAAAGCCAACCTAGACAACTATAAGCAACTTATAAACCCTCGAGAGCATACACAAAATATGAGAAGCATCTTAGAGCTTGTCACACAAGATATTGATGCTATGTGCAAAGTTCTTCTAACAACATTTAGTAGATCTGCACGTGTATGATATTACAACCTAGAACCAAACTCTATTCTCTACTTTTATAATCTCAACTCCCAATTAATCTATTTATTTAGCATATGCATTCCGACTAAAAAAAGCATCACACAACTCTTCGTAATCACACAACGAGAAGATGAAAGCACTAGATCCAATCTCTAACAATTCAACAAAGAGATGCTCAATATGGAAAGACTTCTAAACCAATAACTATAAAAGCTCTAATTAGTGGAGCATACAACATTTTCCTATGAGAAATGTTATATACCCTCTCTAATAAAAATCTTTTCAGTGTCAAACACGCAATAGAAATTACAGCAGGGTGGAAGAAGCTAATGTGATCAAACAATGCCACCCATGTTTCCACGCAAGAGCAAAGTCTCCACCATGAAATCAACCTTCAACAAGAGCACCCAAAAGAAGCACCAATAGGCACATCCATGATCTCCTGACATTTTCAAGATCATGACTACACCGCCGACCACGACATGAACTAAGGTGCTAGCTGCTATCTAAAGGAAAACATTTTTGTGATATCCTCCTTCCATAAAAAGCAATGCGAACATAAAAAATCCCAATAAGTTTTTATCTCTTTCACTGTGACAACAAGCATGACACTAAAGAGTGTCACGTATTAAAAAACATAGAATGATTGATCGCTATAGGTTACCTCCATCAATTTATGAGAAAAGAAAAACAACTAGAGTTAAGAGAAGAAATACATGCATTTGCATTTGATGTGCTACCCGAGATCAAATAATCTCTGGATTATCTCCATAAATTTATATCTATCTTTTGAATTTTTCAATTAAATAGTAATGTCTTTCAAAAAAAAATCTCTGTGTAGTCTCCATGTCTCTCCTGAATATCTCCATGAACTCCAATGAAAGTCTCAATGATGATCTCCATGACTAACATCTTCATGAAAAATCTACATTGTCTATATCATCAAATCTTCATGACTATATGAAAATCTCAGTGTTCCAAAACATGTCTCTATGAAAAGCTTCGATACACTTTAAAAATATTTCCATGTGTCTATTATATCTCCATAAATATGGCACTCACAGCCACAAAGGTAACGTATGTGTACAAAAAGTAATTCATATAATAAGAATTTTCTCCCCACTTCCAGCTAAAGTCTTCTAAAGATATATGTTTAAAAAACTAGAGGGGGCAATAATGGTACAAGAAAATAAAAATAAAAAATATGTTTTTTATAATTTTTTTTTAAATATAATCGCTAGAGCCAGACGACTAGTTAAGGCCGCCCAGGCCCGACTCGAGTGACCAGGCATCCTGCTCACTTTTGTTTTAGGCGACCACTTGGGTGACCTACTTGTCGATACACGACGTCGGGCGATGACTCCCACTTTTTTTGTTTATTTAACAAAAAGTGTTTTTCCTTGATTGGAGGAAACAAAGATTTTATTGGAGTCGTCATCTAGTAATTTGAGGGAACTAGAAATCCCAAATTAGACACTGGTCCTAGAAATTCAGGTACGGGGTTAGTTATGATTAAGGGAAGGTAGACACCACCTTTAAAACATCCTTTCAATATAAAGGTTACCCTTACTTGTGTGTTTTTTATTTGATTCAAATGCTATTATATTTTGGGCTTATTGTTAGTTTGTTTTTTAAAATGGTTAACGTCAGTCCCTAAAAATAGAAGACGCGTTAAAAATATTATCAGTCCCTAAAAATTAGGAGATTCGTCTAAAATATGACGTTTTAACCCTAAAAAGGAGAATTACGTCTGGGTTACCAAAAAAAATAATGGACATAATCCATATTTGGTATTTACATTTTTTACATCGATCTTTTTTAAAAAAAGAGATGTGTCAACTTTGTTTTTTAAGGATTTTTAAGACATGTAAGAAAATTTACAAGCATTTGTATATACAAAAAATATCAAAAATAAAATCAGGAATCCCAAAAAATTACCTGAGTGCAACTGTATAGATAAAAGACTGAAATACCCTAAATGCCACTGCGGCGCGTGTGGGTCACGCGCGGTTACTGTTGGCGGCGACGAGATTTTCCGGCGAGATTTCTGTCCAACCAATGGTCGATCGTGGTAGATCTGAGGGCGAGGATTCTGATGGCGGTGGTCTCGACGGCCGTTGATGGCTGACGAGGGAGAATCGACGGTTTGAAGCTTCGGTGGCCGACGAAAATCGCGGCCTTTTCCGGCCAGATGAGGGGGCGAGAACGATGAAAACGGCCGGGGTTTTGCTTTCTAGGAGGTTAGAAACCTTTCTGTGGTGGTTCGGAGGCTTCACACGGTCTGAAATGGGAGATCGGAGGAGAGAGAGAGAATCGCCGGCGAGAGGAGAGAGAGGCTCTGAGATTTGCTATAGTGTAAACGCGCGCATGGTGTACCGATGCGGCTGCAGGCTGTGAACCGTTGGATCTCGTTGAACTGATCCTGCGGCTGTGATTAGCTGGATCTGCAAGTTGATCGGACGGTCCGGATGGGCTGAGGTGTGATCGGGTGTGTCACGGTGTATCGAAAGCTTGGTACACTGTGTGACGTGGTGCCACAGGATCTAAGAGAAAATTGTTTTAAAGGCTGAGATGAATTTGGGTTTTAATCTAGTGTGGTATGCCCTATTGTATCCTATTAAATCAACGGTTCAGATCTAAACACTATTAAATCTAACGGTTAGGATATATTTGGTATTTTGATATTGTTTTTTTTTGAAAATCAATATCTTACACGCATGAAGAAATAGTAAAAAAACATGAATAATGTTTGCTTTTTTTTCTTTCTCTTCCTTCTTCTCTTCTTTTTTTTTTTTTTTTCTGGGCGCACTGTCACTGCCTAGTTATAGCCAGTGCTAGGGAGACATGCAGATCTTAAATTTCCACAAATCTTATTTTTTTAATCACCGTTTGCTTTCGGCACAACTGGCCGTTTGACAAAATTTTTTTATTTTATTTTATTTTATTTTTATTTTATTTTTTTATTATGTATAATAATATATATTTATATAGGTAAAATTAAAAACTCAATTCAGTTTTAGAAAAACCCGATTCAACTGCTAAAAATCCATTTTAATGACCGAAAATTATGTTGAAACACTGGAAAAAAAACTTTTGATGGGTATCAACCCGGTAAACCGGGTTTTGACCAAAAAATAATAGTTTTGACCCAAAATGGCCTGAAACTCATTTTTTACCTTGATCGACATGGTTTGACCCGTATTGACCTGGTGGACTCGGTTTTGGTTGAAAATGACGGTTTTGACCCGAAACAGCCCGAAACTCATTTTTATCCTAGTCAACATGGTTTGACCCGGTGGACTCGGTTCTTATGGAAAGATGCAGTTGACTCGAGAAATTTTTTTTTGAATTTTGAACTTTTTTTCTTAATTTTTTTGGATTTTTATAAATAATAATAGAAATAAAATAACATTCTCGAAAATCTTGGTGAATCCAAAATTGGGTTACAACAGTTGTTGGGTTACAACAGTTGTTGGGTTATAACACTACTATTCATATTTTTTTAAGCAAACAATATGGCTGCTGCCTTTTTAGGTGATCAATTGGTCGCCCTTTTAATGACTAATCTAATTTTCTACATTTTTTCATGATTTTTCTTCTATCTTTTCCTTTTCCTTTCATATTTATACATTTATTTTATCTTTCTAAACTGTATAAATGAATAAATGAATGGGAATACAAGAAATCTAGCACCTCAACATTGGCAAAAAAAAGAGAAAAAAGAGGGAAATCCATCAAATCACATTGTGGTAAAGATATAATACACTAGTTACTTTTGTAAACCAGTTTCTCATGGGCTCTTTGATGCTTAAGTCACACACATACACACATACACATGAAGGAGGATATAATGCATAGAAAGAAAAATGAAAATACGTAGTGTGAGTATTTGGATGTAGCTAGTATGACTCTGTATGGAGAATTCGTGTGGCTTTGTTATGGTAAGTGTATGACTATGAAATTAATCCCCTTCCTACATGTGAGTTTGGGTGCATTTGTACACCTAGCTTAAACTTTTTTTTCATGGAGGAGGAATTGTGTCATTAACCAACCAAGTAGCTTATCGGTTGATGTGATGTCGTGCCATAGATTATGTGCCTGACATGGACACAAGATTAGAGAGGAAGTTGGTTTGCCATGTCTTTGTGATGGAATTCATTTATTTTATGTGGTTGGTAGGTATAACAAAAATATATGTATTGGTGATAGAAAACAATGCTTGTTTGTAAAACGTTTCTGCATGCAAAGAACTATGTGTACTACATCAAAATTACAAGTTCAAGAAGATAAAATAAATGTATAAATATGAAAGAAAAAAGAAAAGATGGAAGAAAAATCATAGAAAAGGGTAGAAAATTAGGTTATTTCATTTATACATTTCTTCCATTTTTTTTTTACAGAAGAAACCAGTGTATCCTTTTCCTTTATTTTATTCAAAAAAAAAAGAGAGAAAAAGTTTACATTAATTATAAACATCGATTGAAAATATAGGTGTTTTGTTACCAAAAATATGGGTCGGTGTTGTCATAACTCATTTTTGGATTATTCCCCAAATTCACTTTTTCTCTTCCAAAAAATCAAAAAAAATATTCGGACTAAAAACAAAAAAAAAACCAAAAAATAATAACAGTGAAGAGAGGATGTTGGAGCGAAAATGACTAGAAATTGGTTGAGGAGGCTCAAAAATTCAAAGATTAAAATTCGACAATATATTTTTTGTAGATGAAGAGCCTTGTTGATAAGGAAAATTTAATTTGAAAAGAAAAGTCCAAAAACAAATATTTATAGACTCAATTAAAGTTTATTGGAGGTTTAATTGAATTTATGGAGGGTTTGATTGCAAGAAAATTTGTTTTTAAGTCATTTTGGGCTTTAATTGGAAGAAATTAAAGTTATAGGGTCCAATAAGAATTTTTGAGAGTTGATTTGGTCAAATCAAGGGCTTAAATGCATAAATATTAAAGTTTGATACCCAATTAGAGACTTAATTGAATAAATTGAAAACTAGGGACCAAAAGAAAAGGGCGCTGAAATCTGGGGTTTGAGTTGAAGTTTGTCAGGGGTATAATTAGAGATAAATCACATATTAAAGGACTAAAGCGTGATTGACAGAAAATTACTATTCATCTTCTTCTTCAAAGAGGCTGGTTGGGTGGCTACTTTCCCAAGGCATTTGACATCTCTTTTCTTCCCCAAATTAGATGAAATTTGCATGAAAACGATCCACTTACACCTGACTACACGCTAGTATAAACCGTTCGGGCTGATTGAGGCTTCAGAGGTGGTGGCACCGCCCCAAAGTGGTCAACCCGACCAGCCATTTTCCTGCACGAAACTAACAGTTCATCATTGCTACTTTGAACCAATGGTTGAGATGTTTTCGGGTCGATCCAAGGGCTGATAAAAGAGACAAAGTGTCCATTTTCCACTTCCTATAAATAGGTTTGATTTTCATGCTCCGAGGAGGGGGAAATTTGGGTCCAAAATCTAAAAAAAAAACAGCCTTTCCCCTTATTTCTGCTGCCAGCCAAACTTCTCTCCTCTCTCCTCTCTCTCTCTCTCTTTCTCCACTATGGCCTGCAGCAGCCAAAACCTTCATCACCGTCTGCCACCACAGCAACACCACCGGGAACCGCCACTAGCATCACTGTGATCCGCCACTAGCATCACTGTGATCCGCCAGCACCGCAACCGCTAAAGAACCAAAGGAGAAAAATAGAAAAACAGAGGGAAAGAGCCGAGAAAACCGAAAGCAACAGGGAAGAAGAAAAAACAGAAAACCGGCAACAACCACCGTCTACCACCACAACAACACCATTGAGACCCTCCAGGTCAGCTTCCTTTCTTTTCTTCTTCTTCTTCTTCTTCTCTAACCAGGTCCTTCACTATTCACTTGGCCGGGCAGCGCCAGCCCAAACCAAAATTGTTGGGCCGGGTCCGACCCAGTCCAAAATTTTCCAAAAAAATTCCTTTCGAAAAATTTTATGATTTTCCAGCATATTTTTTTAATCAATTTTGCTTAATATTGGTTTGTATTTTTATATCGTAAAGATACAAATCCGATATTAAAATACCTGGTTTTCATCAAAACATTATAAAACAAAAAAATATTTTGTTTTCATGCATACGGTCAAGTCTCTCAATGATTAAAAAAAAATCATATCGTTTTTTTATACATAAAACACAAAAAAAATTCAAAAATATGTTTTAGCATGTATTTTGGCTTTAATAACAAATTTATTAGAGCCATGAGAGAACTAGGCCAATATTTTAAAATTTTCAAAAAAAATATTTTGTTTTCTTTTAGTATTTGGGATTACGAATTCATACGTAAAACGTATTCCTAATATTAAAAATGTAGTTTTTTTATATGGACATTAGAACGGATAGACTTTTACCCGATAAGATAAGGATCTTCTTACGGAGAAGGACTTTTCTTAAACCTTAGATAGACTGACAATTAAAAAATACGACAAGACCTTAGTTTTTTATCAGATAATTAAACAATGCAGCTTACCTTTGGTAGGGTGTATTTAGGGTGTTAATATCTTCCATTTACGCAACCAGTCCTCGTATTTGATCTTTGAGACCAGTTAGAGTTTCTAGTGACCAAAAGACTAGGTGTCGACTCTCTTTCTCGCTTTCCACTGATAAAAGACAAGAATTTCTTGTCTGTCCTATTTTCCCGATTACCTCAAACCTACATTGATGAAGTGGAATATCGTCGCGACGCCGCACATGTGCGACAAGTGTAATGTGACTATTTAGTTATTTGTTAGCCCTCTATGATGTGGCTCTAAGGTCCACAAAAGAAAGCCTATACAATATACCAAAATGTTCACAAGAATGATAGAGAAGCCTCGAAAAACTTCGGTGCAAGAATGATAGAAAAGCCCGGAAAACATGGGTTGAGCCCTACAATCTAAATTAAAAGGCAGGCAGTCCAAACACTTCTAACTTTTTATTATTTCACAATTAATAATGTGATTGGTTTAACTATATGATTCAAGGCTTGTGTAATATTTTTAATTTCTTAGAACTTTAAATATAATTTGTGGTTTAGAATGGTGTTTTTATCATTCTAACACAAGCAAGCTTTTCTCTTCTTCTTTTTTCGAGTTGCCGTAATTAAATTATATAAAGTCGTATAGTAAAAAAAAAAAAAAAAACACCTTAAGTGTGCATCTTATGGAGAATATAATAGATAAACTAGCATGGCCTTTTGTCAAAAACCTCTAATTGACAATACTGTGAGGTTAATTTGTTCCATTGTTTGTGAATTGACTCTAAGGACGTTGATGGCTTTGAAATGTTTTGTGATGATCGCAAAATATAAAGCAAGAGTGCAGTGTTATATCATAACCTATGTGTTTAGTTTC
>Ga0325414_1000246_pt1 | contig 39747 bp, 26 predicted proteins | sample PopdelMetagenome_8_FD_206183 | JGI IMG/M metagenome (GOLD analysis project Ga0325414, IMG submission 206183) | Populus deltoides microbial communities from Bellville, Georgia, United States - Leaf-PdKOR-R3 | ecosystem: Host-associated > Plants > Phyllosphere > Phylloplane/Leaf | place: USA... | reverse complement strand
AACCCGTACGGGAAAGGTTCCGTCCACGAGAAATCATAAATCTAGCGAAGAGAAAAAAAGTCCAAAGTGTGGCCTCCCCCGTTCCTGTCGTGTACTCTACTCGTGACCACGCTTCGCTCCATGTTCATATTATTTTTTCAGTTAAGTATTTCGATGCTAGATTCTTTTTAGGAAATATTTACTACTCTGATTGTTGTTTTTATACAAAATTAATAAAAATCCAATTTTTTATTAGTGATTATTATATTTACGTTGTAAAACTATGTACAATGAAGCATGCAATAATAAAATAATATAATTAATAAAGAGTAAATAGAATATATAAGAACAATAGAGATTAGAGGATGGAGAGAGAGCATTTTTATTTCATATGAATTTATAATTATATGTGTGTATCCTAATGAAGGGATGTAGGAAGAAATCTAGACTTCCATATACAATATATGATTTTATAACATTCCTCCTTGGATGTCTAGTATACAGCCTTACAAATTGAAAACTGTCTAATTAAAAACCTTGTTAGGAAAACCCAATGAGACAAAACATAGGCAAAAGAAAAATGAGTGCAATGCGTATTAACTCCCCCTCATGAATATATCATCTCAAGTCTTTAAGCTGTCTCATTCCAATATTGCACTGCAATCCTTCAAACCTTGTAGTTGGTAATGCTTTAGTGAACAAATTTACTAGATTATCTTTCAAGTGAATTTGTTGAACATCAATGTCACCACACTTTTCAAGGTCATATGTGAAGAAGAATTTTGGTGAGATATGCTTTTTCCTATCTCCTTTGATGTATCCACCTTTTAATTGAGTTACATATGCAATATTATCTTCATACAGTATGGTTAGAGTTCCTTTACTGAAAGATAAACCACATGTTCTATAAATATATTGAGTCATTGATCTCAACCATACACATTCACAACTGGCTTCATAGATTGCAAGTATTTCAATATTTGCTTTGTAAATCTCCATAATATAGTAGTATTACTACACGTAAAGAGATAACCTGTTTAAGATCGATCTTTATATGGATCAAATAAAAATCTTGTATCAGCATACCAAACTAAGCATCATTTGAATAAAATAAGCTCATATACGTATTTCCTTCTAGATAATGAAAAATGTATTTAATGCTTATCCAACGTCTCCGGGGAGGAGAAGAATTATATCTTCCTAGCAAGTTCACAAAGAATGCTATATCAGGTTGCGTATTATTAGCAAAATACATTAGCGCACCAATTACACTAAAGTATGATACTTCAGGACTAAGTAATTCTTCGTTATCCTCACGAGGTCTAAAAAGGTTTTTTTTCACATCAAGTGACCGAACAACTATTGGTGTACTCAATGGGTGTGTTTTATCGATATAAAATCTTTTAAGGACCTTTTCTGTGTAAGTTGACTGATGAATGAGAATTCCATCTACTTAATGCTCTATCTACAGGTCAAGACAAAATTTTGTTTTTCCCAAATCTTTCATCTCAAACTCTTTCTTTAAATAATTTACTGTCATTAGTATCTTTATAAGTTCCAATAATATTTAAATCATCAACATACACAACAATAATAACGAAATCAAATTCTGACTTTTTTATAAAAACACATGGGCATATAGGATCACTATTATACCCTTCTCTCAATAAATATTTACTAAGATGATTATACAACATGCGTCCTGATTACTTTAACCCATATAAGAACCTTTGTAACTTGATTAAGTGAACTTTTTTGGGATTTGAATTATATGCTTCAAACATTTTAAATCCTTCAAGGATTTTCATATAAACATCATTATCAGTTGACCTATATAAATAGGCTGTGACTACATTCATTAGACACATATCTAGCCTTTCATGAGTTGTTAGGCTAATGAGATACTGAAATGTAATTGCATCTACTATAGGAGAATATGTTTCATCATAATCAATGGCAGGTCTTTGTGAAAACCTTTGTGCCATAAGTCGTGCTTTATATCTTACGATTTCATTTTTCTCATTTATATCCAACTGGTTTTACACCTTCAAGTGTTTGGACTACAGGTTTAAAAACTTTATGTTTTGCAAGTGAATTTAATTATGTAAAGATTGCTTCTTTTCATTTTGACCAATCATTTCTACGTCGATATTCTTCGACAGATTTAGGCTTAAGATCCTTATTTTCATTAACGATATCAAGCAATATATTATATGAAAAGATATTGTCAATAATTATTTCATTTTGATTCCATCTTTTCTTTATAGAAACATAACTTATCAAGATCTCCTTATTTTTACTGTTTTCATGTACCTGAACCTCTTTTGGGGTTTTATGATTAGTTATGTCTATCTCCTCATTTTCTTTCTCAATAATGCTAATTTGATTATTTGCTCCTTTATTTTTTTGAGGATTTTTATCTTTTAAACCAATTAGTGTACCACACTTCTGGCGTGCCATAGACTTATTTGCTATAATATTAGTGGATTGTTCTGTTGGGACTTTAATTCAAGCTGAAGCATTTATAGCTGGTATATGATATTTGGTTACTCCTTTTGAGTTAGTGAATGCATTCAGTAGCTGATTTACAATGTCTTACAAATGAAGTATCTTTTGAACTTCTTGTTCACATTATTTTGTACAAGGATCAAAATTTAATAATGACAATGCATTCCATGTAATATCTTTATCCAACTGTTTAATTTCTCCTCCTAATGTTGGAATCATAGTCTCATCAAAATGACAATTGACAAATCATGTCGTAAATGAATCACCTGTTAAGGGCTCAAAATATTTAATTATTGATGGGGATTTAAACCCAATATATATTATTAGCCTTATTTAAGGACCCATCTTTGTATGTCATGGCGGATAAATTGGAATATATACCGCACAACCTAATGTTGGAAATGTTTGGATAAATTGGAAGGTTACTGCTGGAGGAGTGCCTGTTGTCGCTGTTGGTTTTAGACGCGGTTGCAGACGAAGCTAAAAATGGTGGCACGTTGGTTGGTCCATGTTGCTCCTTTTTTTTTTTTTTTTTTTTTTTCTGTTTCTCATGTTTATGGAAGGAAAGGAAGGCTTCTGCTGGTTCTGCCATTGCGGCTTAGAAAAGGTGTGGCTTCTGCTGGTTCTGTCACTACGGCTGAGGAAAGGTGTGGTTACGGAGGAGGTTACAGTTGGGCGAGTAGCTCAGCTCGTTTTTGGTTGTTGTTGGTGTAAGCCACTATACAACAGAGATGGTGGTGGTGGTGCTGTTCACGACTAAGAGGACAATGGACGTCGACACGGCCAAGAGGAGCACCGTGAGACTTTGCTGGCAGAGGCTGCTGTCCCTAGGGAGAAGAGAAAAGGCGTAGTACCAGCCGAACTGTGGGGGAGCTGGTGTCGAGTTGTGGAAGAGAGAAGGGAGACTGTGATGGAGAGAAAACCTACCCAGTGGGAGGGATTCTCGTTTGTTCTTTGTTTATAAAACAAATGGTAAAGATGGGGGCAACAACCCTTTTCCCCAAGCAATAGATTTAGGTTTTCTTTGTTTTTGTTATTCTGTAATGTGTTCCCTTTCTTTTTTTTTTTTAATATTCACCTCCAAGGGTTTCTTGTCATAGTCTCCCCTTGGGGTTTTGTTTAATCACCTCTCTTATGCATAAACTGAGATCTATATTTATAGCACAAGAGTCTCATCGTGTATAAGAAATAAAATCACAACCAAACTCATTCTCTTCCTTAAAGTTTGAATTTGATTAAGAATCAAATTCGAAAGCAGATAATTATCATTATCTTGAAGATAAGGATAGAATGACAAAAACACATTGTAGTCTCTAGTTTCCGCACAAGCTGTCAAATCACACTTTTTATAGAAATAAATCTCTGATATTTTAATTTTACATTTTAAACCCGGTAAAATTAAATTAAAAGCTAATGGGCCAAAATTTGGGTTACAACACTAAGTATGAATATGACAATAAAATGTTCAATATTTATTCCAAATGACATGCAATAATCATTAAATTCTTGGGGTGAATTCACCAGCATTGTCAAAATGAATAGTCTTAATTATATAATCTGTAAATTATACTTGCAATCTAATAATTTGAGCAAGTAATCTCGTAAATGTCAGGTTGCGAGTTGATAATAAACACACATGTGACCATATTGTAGATACATCTACTAAAACCATAAAATATCTAAGTAGTCTAGATGGTGGGTGAATGAGCCCATAAATATCATCTTAAATACGTTTTAGAAATATTAGAACTTCAATCCCAACTTTAATTGGTGATAGTCTAATGACTAGTTTGCTTAAGATCAAGCAGCACATGAGAATTCCTTGAATTAAAGAATCTTCTAGTTCTTTTATGGATGACCATGTGAATTCTTGATAATTCTTCACATCATTATTGATCCAAGATGGTCTAACTGGTCATGCCAAATAATAAAATTATTTGGTTTATTGAACTTTTGGTTCATTATTGCATTGACTTTGATTGTACTAGTACTTGTGTGGTACAAACCTGAAGATAAAGCATGTAAGTTTTTCAATTTTTGTTTTTCAGTAGAGATATTTGATACGATGTAAAGATATTCTATACTATTTTCATTGGCAATCTCAATACGGTACCCGTTTAGTCGTATATTTTTTAAACTTAATATATTTCTCCTTGATTTAGTATAAAACAAAGCATTATCAATAATAAATTTTATTCCATTAGGAAGCATTATATTAGCTCTTCTGGAGCCTTCAATCATATCTGCTGAACCTAATATTGTATTCACTTTCACTTTCATCATTCTCATATTTGAAAAATATTGCTTATGCTTGATAATGGTATGTGTCGTTGCACTATCAACTAAGAATTTATAAATGGAATCCATCCGTTGGAATTTCACAAAGAGTTGTGAAATATTTACTAAATATGCCATAATCACCGACGCTTCTATAGACGGAATCCATTCGTCGGTATTTCACAAAGAGTTGTGAAATATTTACTAAATATGCCACAATCACCGACGTTGTGGTCCGTCAATGATTTACTATTGGCAATCCAGATGGAATAATTTTGTCGGTATATTTCCAGCGGGAATATTTTTCTGCGTGCATTTTCTGTCTGTAAAACCATTTGTTATCTTTTTTTTACCGACAAGAGTAGTGACCGAACATGGAATCACCGACGAACAGTATTCCGACGAACAAATTTCTTCGGGGAAGTCGTTGATAAAAGTTTTACTGATAGAATGGTAATCTTACACTGATGGAAAATGATCGTCGGGAAAACTATTAAATGTTGTAGTGAAATTCATGCTTCTACTTCTTACCAAATATGATTGTCTGCTTCAAGATGAAAGCGAGAAGTAATTTGTGATGATAACGTGTTGTAAAACTTTGTATCATGAAGCATACAATAATATAACAATATAATCAATGAAGAGTAAATAGAATATATAAGAACAATGAAGATTAAGGGGATGAAGAGAGAACACTTTTATTTCATATGAATTTATAGTTATATGTGTGTATCATATCCTTTCAACAATGCTCCTATTTATAGGCACATGTATATAAATATTTTTAAGCTCAAAGATCATAAGAAGATGTAGATTCAAATGAACTTGAAGGTATTCAAATGAACTTTATGATGATGAATGAACATAATAATGAAGGGGTGTAGGAAGACATCTAGACATCCACATACAATATATGATTGGATAACAATTTATTTATTTTCAAATCATGTAAAATATTACTAACCTTTTTTTTTGTTTCGTTATCGTGATATTATTTAATTGGTCTAAAAATAATATATAACTAGTATAATAACTATACTAATTATTAAATAATAACTATACTAGTAAATAATAATTATACAATTTATTTATGCTTGAAATTTTCAATAATTTTTTAGTTAGAAAAATCGAATTGACTTGCTAGTATCAAGAAAAATATTGCAAACTTTAATACTAATATTCAGCTTGACATCTTATGGCTTAGTTAGAAGGCTGCCAATTAACTATAACTAAAAGGGATTAGTGTTTTATTGTAGCGAGAGTTACTATAGACTGTGAGTGCTTTCACTCTAAACTACACTGTTTTGGTTTGCTCTTTGCTAAAAGCACTGTAAATTAGGGAGATGTAATGATAGGGTTGCCTTTGTCATAAAAAGTTGTAAAGACTGCAGGGGGGTGGGGAGAAAATGGTCAGTTCAGATTTTGATGGGGTTCCACGACCCAGGAAGTAGACACCTGGTACTCAGCTTCAAGCCTTGACACCAGGGCCAGACCCGCACGCTTGGCAGCAGCCCAGGAAACAGACACTATGTTGTGTTTTGGGTCAACAATTGTAGTTAGGGGCATTGCCTTCTCTGCCAAAAGCTATTGGGTCTAGATATTAAGCCAAGCCCAAAACAATTCCAAAAGAAGCTAACATCGTTAGGTCCTGCTAAACCAGACCCAAAACACTTCAAAAAGAGGCTGGGTTTGGCTATGCCACACCCAATGATATTATTATTATTATTATATATATATATATATTATAAATATTATAAATTTTATTATTATTAATAGTAAAAATATTATTTGTATTATAAATATTATTTTTTTATTATAATTAAAAGTATTAATATAAAAAATAGTACTATTTGTGTTATAAATATTATTATTTTTATTATAATTAATAGTATTAATATTAGAAATAGTATTATTTGTGTTATAAATATTATTATTTGTACTATAATTAAAAGTATTAATCTCAAAAATATTATTATTTGTGTTATAAATAATATTATTTTTACTATAATTAAACTTATTAATATAAACATAGTATTATTCGTGTTATAAATATTATTTATTTTACTATAATTAATAATATTCATATTAAAAATAATATTATTTGGATTATAAATATTGTAGAGCTCTGGGGGTGTTTCCCTGTTGTGTTTTTTTTGTCAAGAATTGCAGGGGGAACATTATCTCCTCTGTCAAAAGCTATTGAACCTAGCTTCACACTTGGACCTAACATTGTTGGGTGTGGTTGCAAAGTTAGGCCCAAAACTTTTTCAAAAGGAGCTAACAGCGCTGTGTCCTCCTGACCAGAAGAACTCAATAGTGTTGGGACTAACAAAACACTTCAAAAAAGAACTGGAAGTGGCTACCCAGCTAGACCTATCGATCTAGCTGTTGTGCAGCCATATGCAAAAATATTATTATTTTTATTATAATTAAAAGTATTAATATTAAAATAGTATTATTTATGTTATAAATATTATCATTTTTATAATAATTAATAGTATTAATATAAAAAAATTATTATTTGTGTTATAAATATTATTATTTTTATTATAATTAATAGTAGTAATATTAAAAATAGTATTATTTGTATTTTAAATATTATAAGAACTTAGGTGAGTCGAGTTTAATATTATTATTAACATTGTAAATATTATTATATTCATTAATATTATTAAATTTATAAAAACTATTATTACTATAAAAAAACAAAACATAGAATTGATTTAAATGGTAAAATCAATTATTATTATTATTATTATTATTATTATTAACTTGGATCAAACATCTTTTTCCAGACCAAAGAAACTTGAGGCTGGAAAGGGGTACCTCACTCAAGTAGCTTGGGTGTGGCTAGAGTGCAGACTCAAATCCTTTGGGTCTTACACCATGCCTGACCCAAGACTATTGGTTCTTCGTCAGAACCCAATTCTCTTAGGCTGCTGTGTCAGGATCCAATGCTCTTGAGTCCGGTATCAGGACCCAAAGCTAATAGATCTTGTGCCAGGACCCAATTCTCTTGGGTCCAGCGTCAAGACCTAGTCATGGTTGTCAAACTCGCGAATTGATTCGTAAAATCATATGACTTTATGAGTCAACACAGATATAACATGTAAAATCGGGTAAAAAAACTCAAAAACCAGCAAACTCAATCAAAATCGGTGGATCGAGTTTTCCAAGTTTGACAAATTAATAAGAAATTATTGACTCTTCTCAATTCTCTCCTCTCCATCCCATTTGTCTCATAAAAATTCTCCTTTTTCCTTTCCCCAAATCTCACATTCTCTGATTCTCAAATCTCAACCCTAGCAGTAGCAGACTATCACCAGCAACGCCTGGGATTGCATCTTCATCTGCAAAGTCTCTGAGTGCAGCCCCCTCACCTTCTCATCTAGCTGGCCTTTGGCGCGCTGCATCACTGTTGGAACCTGCACCCAGGGCAACCCCGCAACTTTGTGTTAATGGAACTGTTTCTCATACGTAATCCCAACAGATTAAAGATCCTACAAACGGGGAATCAAAAGAGTTTGATGAGACGCGTGAAAAACTTCAGATGATCAGGGTGAAATTCTTTCGACTTGCATATAGACTTGGGCAGACTCCCTATAATGTTGTTATTGCACAAGTTTTATATAGATTGGGATTAGCTGAGTAGCTGTGAGGTAGAAATGGTGGTCGTGTTGCTGGTTTTGATCGTGCCAGTGCCATGGCAAAGCATCTTGACTTTTGAGGTTGCTGGGCAGGAAACCCTTGATTTCTCTTGTACAATTATGGTTCTTGGAAAGAAAGGTGTTGGTAAAAGTGTTGCGACTTGCATATAGACTTGGGTAGACTCCCCATAATGTTGTTGTTGCATAGGTTTTATACAGACTGAGATTAGTTGAGTGGCTGCAAGGTAGAAATGGTGGTTGTGTTGCTGGTTTTGATCGTGCCAATGCCATGGTAAAGCATCTTGACTCTTGAGACTGCCGGGCAGGAACCCCTTGATTTCTCTTGTACTATTATGGTTTTCGGAAAGAAAGGTGTTGGTAAAAGTGTTGCGGCTTGCATATAGACTTGGGCAGACTCCCCATAATGTTGCTGCTGCCCATGTTTTATACAGATTGGGATTAGCTGAGCAGCTGCGAGGTAGAAATGATGGTTGTGTTGCTGGTTTTGATCGTGTCAATGCCATGGCAAAGCATCTTGACTCTTGAGATTGCCGGGCAAGAACCCCTTGATTTCTCTTGTACTATTATGGTTTTCGGAAAGAAAGGTGTTGGTAAAAATGTTGGGGCTTGCATATAGACTTGGGCAGACTCCCCATAATGTTGCTGCTGCCCATGTTTTATACAGACTGGGATTAGCTGAGCAGCTACGAGGTAGAAATGGTGGTTATGTTGCTGGTTTTGATCGTGCCATGATAGAACATCTTGACTCTTGAGATTGCTGGGCAGGAACCCTTTGATTTCTCTTGTACAATTATGGTTCTCAGAAAGAAAGGTGTTGGTAAAAGTGTCACTATCAACTCTATATTTTATGAAGTGAAGTTTGGCACCGATGCTTTCAAATGGCCAGGTTTGCTTTATAAATGTTGGTAAAAGTGTCCTTGAGGTAGAAATGCTTACAGGATTGAGTTGAGTTGGTTCTTGAATTGTTTTTGTATTTAGATTGTTTATTTTAAATTTGTTAATTATTAGTTAATGAAAAGTTGTTTAAATTATATTAGAATTTATATTTGAATCATATATTTTAAAGTATTTGAACTATACATAAATTTTTATTTGAATCGTCTATTTTAAGGTACTTGAACTCTATATGAAAAAAAAATTCCTTATGATTTTTACGATCCATTTTTACTATCCGAATTTATTTTACATTTTCCATGCCATTTTAAAAATATGTTTTTGACAACTTTGGATTCAGGGCTAATGAGTCCGGTGTCAGGAGCCAAGATTCTTGAGTCTTGGGTTTCTAAATATAATTAAAAGTATTAATATAAAAAAATATAATTATTTGTGTTATAAATATTATTTTTTTATTATAATTAAAAGTATTATTATTAAAATATAATTATTTGTGTTATAAATATTATTTTTTTATTATAATTAAAAGTATTAATATTAAAAATAGTATTATTTATGTTATAAATATTATTATTTTTATTAGAATTAATATTATTAATAAAATAGTTAATAAATTTGAAAAAAATTATTAGCAATATTGAAAACAAACATAAATTTGATTTGAAATGTAAAATTAAAAATTATTATTATTATTATTATTATTATTATTATTATTATTATTACCATTAATAAATTTTAAAAAACTATCATTACTATCGAAGAAAAATCATAATTTTTTTAAAAAGATTAAAACACATAAAATTTTTAGCAAATAAGTTAAATATTATGATTAATATTATAAATATTATTGTTGGGTTTAGCGTTGCAACCAGACTCAACGCTCTTGGATCCGACGTTGCAGTCGGACCCATTACTTTCAGGTCTTAAATTTTTATAATTTTTTTTATTATAATAAAAAATAAATCCATGGCATAACTCGGGTTAGCTGACTAGTTAAATACTAAACTAAATCAGTTACCACCTATTAATATGCTCAACCATACTTAATAATTCGTCAACGATGAAATCTGTTTTCAGTAAATGAGTTCAAAGAATAATGCTCTGCATATTATTAGACTTTTGGACGCAATAATGTAATTCTATGTCTATGTCTGTCCATCTCCCCTTACATTAAAAAACAACTCTTTTTCTTTATAATAATCGAGGTGATATATCATATAAAAAAGCTAGTGCCAGAATAAGACAAGTAACAAGAAAGATTACAAACAGAACTGAAAAGAGCTGAATGTACAAGCATATAAAGATAAAAATACAAGAGCCAAGAACCCACAGCAGCCAAGGACGGTGCAAGAAGGGGGATGAAATCAAGACTTGCTAGTCCAACTCAGCAAGCCTTCAGAACCTCTAAGCAAATCTAAGCCTGAGTACGAAAAAATCCTTTCTGCTAATTTTAACCAAAGAGAAAGATGATGTAATATCAGCTCAGAAACCGAGTTCCAATCCGGCATAACATCTTCACAGATTGCTTGATTTCTTGCCAACCAAATGCCCCACATGATACCATGATCCAAAGAGAAAAGAGCTTTACGTTGGAACTTGCCATGAGGACGCTCCACTGTGTCATAAGAGATTCTAAAGAACTAGGCATACGCCATGGCAAACCTATCCAAAACAGAAATTTGGTTCGTAACTTCCAGACTTCATGACAGTAAAGAAATAGATGCTCAATAGTTTCCCTATCAGAAGTACAAAAAGGACATCCTACTATCAATGTCAATTAAGTTTCTTCTCACAAGGAAATCTCTTTTGCATAGTCTACCATGAAGAGCCATAAACATGTGAAAACTTCTATTTTTGGAGGGACTATATCTTTCTAAATTAAGAAGATGAGAGAAAGAGGACACACCTGGGTAAGCAATTCTGTCAATGAGGGTGTTACAAGATTTGACTATGTATTTGCCAGTTTTCTCTATTTCCCAAAGTTAAGAGTCTTCTTGGTGTTGTTTCAAAGAGACTCTATTCAGCATTGTGATAAGAAGATTCAGATGATCCTGTTCTTGAGTTCCCCAGATGCCTTTTCCAGGTTAAGTTCCAAGACAACAAGTCATGATTCCAAGATCCCATCTCAAGAAAGCATTTTTTTTCTAATGTTACGTTAAAATTAAATACTTCATTCATGAAAGCGTGGTAAACATTAAAAGCAAGTCTTGATTAGCAAAACCATGACTTCAAATAAAAAGGAAGCAATTTTTTTTTTTTTAAAGAAGCAAAACATAAAGGAGTTTCGCCTACAGCTGCTAAACAAAGCCAAAAAACCAACAACTCAAATTTGAAGACTGCATGATTGCTAACTAGTCTCCTGTGAAAGAAATATTTAAGTATAAAAGAAAGCCAATCTGCTGAACAGATAAGAAGCAGAGATGAGAGGCATTAATGGAAAGTCGAGAGTTGCTACTGAGATCGCATCTACTGAGAATCGGCCGAGACATATATAAGTATGTAAGTATCATCCTTGAAGACATATATATTTTCTTAAAAACACACGTTAACTTATAATTTACTCAGAAGATAAAGATCTTTCTTACAAGCGTCATTAACTTAAGAGGTACATATAGTAAGAAAAAGAAATTACAGAATACAAACCCCGCAAGTATAAATAAATGTTCAAGGGCTTATGATTAAAGGACGATGACAACAACATGGGATGCTCCTGCCTTGTAGCTCTATGCATGAATGGGTCCAAGCGGCAAGTGCAGAAGTGGAAACATGCTCTGCGTTTGGTTTGGTTCTATGGAACTGGCTTCTGGAGGACTCATCTTTCCTTTCGACTTCCTACTGATCCATTTATCTGCAAATTAAAATCATCCATTAATTAGGAGCATGCATGAGACTCAGTATGATAATAAAAATTCATTCCTGGTCAAAACAAGAAAGGAAAGAAATCATTTAAAATGCCATTATAGATGTTAACTGCCGTGGCATATCCTTAAAAGAGCTGCATAAAACATTTGCTTTGCTGAATCTTTTTTTCCCTGATAGATCAGAGATGAATGGTTTTATCGCTAGAAAGGAGCAATTACTTCCAGATTTACAAGCTGGATATATGCAAAGATAGTAAAAACATCTGTAAATAGCAAGTGATGAGCATATGGTGACTTGAGAGCCCTGAGGAGCCACAGTAACATTGGGTTCTCGAAACACTAACCTGCATAGACCAAATATTGCTGTATGAAGAATGCTAAAGCACAGAGGACTAGTACCATGAAATAGTGATAAGAGAGGAAATACATAGCTTCCAGATTTCTGCGTGAAAGTACAATGCTTGGCAAATGCCGGCCTTCTTAACCTGGCTTATATAGAGAAGGATTGGTTAACTTCACCCCAGTTTTAACCCGGATGGGAAAGGTTCCGTCCACAAAAAATCATAAATCTAGCAAAGAGAAAAAAAGTCCAAGTGTGGGCTCCCCAATTTGCGATTAAGCTAGGGACCACAATTTCATATTAACTAGACGAATGTCCGGCAAGCGTGTTTTTTTTTTTTAAGGAAAAAAACAAAATTTCAATCGAGTCATTTTATAAAAAAACATTAACCATAAAACTATTTTTTTAAAAAAAATGAAACAATATTAAACAATGATATCAATTAAAAAAATACCAGCTCTTATTAATTTTTCAAATTCGTGATCTGGATTATCAAACTAGAAGCATTATATATAAAAAAAAGAAATTACAAAATATTAAAGAATAATTTAAAATAAAAGATAAAAAATAAGTACCTTTAATGTTAAAGCTCTAAAAAATTTTTTTGTAATACGTGACTTTTAATTTATTGGTGACAACTTAACTAGAATGAAAATTTAAAAACTTTTCATTGATTTTTCATAAGGCACTCTTAAGAAAAAAAAAAAACCTCTAGCAAATGGCTCTAATCTTATTTTGAGTAATATAACTCTTTAATTTGCATGGCCAAATCCTTGTGCAAAAGTAATAAAGATTCAATTTTTTTTATTGGTAATTATTATATTTATTTATTTATTTTCAAATCATGTAAAATATTACAAACTTTTATTTTTTTTCTTTCATTATCGTGATATTATTTAATTGGTCTAAAAATAATATATAATAGTATAATAATTATAATTAGTAAATAATAATTATACAATAAAGCAATCCTTGCTTTTATTAAACCAATAAAGAACCAACAACAAACATAATTGTTTTTGCTTGCTAGAGAGATATGATATGCAGTTATTTATTTGCATCACAACACACGAAGTATGAACAACGTAACAACAAAAGCTAAAGGAAACTTGAAATCTAAGGATTCGGATCTAACTTTTATTAATTTTCAATGTTAAAGTCTTGTATTGGTAGTTGTAAAAATCAATTAAAGTATACAAAAATAACCCATTATTTGTTAGATATTAAAGAGTTGTCACTTATTATTTACTTTCTAGCATAAAAAAACAGTATTTAAGAGCACTGAAACATACATGCACAAGTTAATAAAACAACGTGGGTGTAATGTGTTTATGCAAATATTTATTTTATTTATTTATCAGAATTTATCATAAAAAAATATGAAATTAATGAAGATTAGTTATTTTTTAAAAAATATATCATTTAACAAATTGTATACTCAACACATGAAAAAACTTAAAATGAATATCATTTATAAATTTAAGATGATATTTCTTTATGTTTTAACTCATTGAAACATCAATCCATATATTTATTGGTTTAGAAAAAAAAATGAAAATGTTGTTTAGAATAGATAAATGTATTCATTATAAAGGTTAAGAATTATATATGCATCCTAATTAAATTTATGTTGTTTTTATTTTTTAATTTAAAATAATTATTTAATTTTATATAAATACTTCTTTAACCAAAAAAAAAAAAAGTTGAAATCACGAAACCTTAAGAAAAAAAATTAAAACCACAGACCAACCGGGAAAATGATGGTCTGAAAAAACACCGCACCAAAACCCAAGAGAGAAACCAGTCGATGCCATCCAAAAACGAATCTCCTATAGCCAGTCTGCCCAATCAAAACCAAGAAAAACTTGCACCAAAATGCGTTCCAAGAAGAGTTGGCAAAGAAGAGAAGCCAAAATAAACAAATAAATAAATAAATAAAAACACTAAAGCCTCCCAATGGTGCTCCAAGAAGAAACAAAATATATGGAATAAAAAAGGAAGCAAATGCAGAAATAAGCCCAGCAAAATCAAAGCTCGCCTGATTTTAAGAATTTAATAAATTAATATATTTATAAATTAATTAATTTTTTTTAAAATAAATTAAAAATAAATAAAACAAGCCATGCATGTAGGCCTAGCAAGCTAGACCTACATGTCTAATATTGTTAATTAGAAACCCATGGCAAATGTCATGCCATCATCCACTCCTTTTTTGTCCTAGGTGTGCTATCTATTAATTTTTTTAATCTATTTTACTAATAGAGAAATTAGCCAAAGTTTTTTTTATATCATCTAGTGAAAATAGGTAATTGTTTCATTGTTATATCCACTCCCTTTTCTGATCAAATCCAATATCATTTTTTTACCATCATATTTACTTCCACATACATTTATATATTCCATGCTATTAAACTTTCTATTTTGAATAATAACTCTTATATATTTCTGTTCTCTTTATTACTAGTTATTTATTATTATATCTTCATTAAATTATCTCTCATAAATTTACACCTTCATTATGTATTGGAAGGAAGATGAATTAACATTTGTATTATTTCAATAAGGATATTACAACATATTTCAATGTTTGATTTCCATTCACAATAGTATCAAATCTTTACTCCTCGTATTTCTTTCATAGAATAACATTCATTTTATATTTTACAATATGTATAAATAATTGTTTAAAATATTTATTGGATTTAACAAAATTTTGGTGTAGTTTCTGTATACGAGGTCCTACTAGAAAAGTTTATCTTGTTATACCTTACATAAAACACATTCTTATAATTTTCATACATATACCTCAAGCATACCACCAGTTTATTTATTCTCAATTTCATTATTGCCACTTAAATCATAATTTCACATAACTCTGTAACAACAACATAGTTTCAAATCATCATTTAGGTAATTTATACAATTTCAAAAGATATATACATATGATATGCAAAGAATGAAACTAAATGTGAGACAATTTAAGTTAGTTGCTTATAAAATGATAATAATAAAAATTATATAAATATAAATAATAAATCCTACTAATTATACAAAAGGTGAAGCATATGATAAAATAAATATCTATGTAGTTAAACTAACAATACAAACTAGAGCAGCAATGTCCAGTAGTGTGTGATGGACCTAATACATATATAATCATAAAATAATAAATAGTTTTGGTATTTAGTTCCACAAAATGAATTCTATAATAATAGGCAAGATCAATAACTTTTAACATCCATTTCTATATTTCAACTTTTTCAGTAAAAACCATATTACTAACTTCACAAATTTCCCTTTTAAATTTGTTCACATTTTTCTCTTTGTTTGTCCTTAACATGGACCTTATATTAATACCTAACTATCATTAATTATTGTTAATATTTTTCAACTTTCAACTATTATACCATATCAATCTTCTAGTCTTATTTTCATGACAAACATCATCATTTACACTAGTCTCCTTTTTAGAGATAGAAATCTTACCATTCATTTACCTCCATCCATGACAACAAACTTACTACTCATTGGTTTCATTACTAGGCTGTAAGCTTAATATTCATTGTCTTTCACTAGAGATAGCAAGCTTGTCATTCTTTGGCTTCCATTCGATATGGAAAGCTTTTCATTAATTGGCTTCCATTCGAGATGCCAAGCTTGTTTTTCATTTCACATTTTTTTCCATCTTTGTTTTTTAAAAACACAATAGTACAATAATATAAATTAAAGAAATGTATAACAATAAATTAAAGAGATAAGGTGTTAAGTTTTTACCTGTTTCTCCTATCGACCTAGCTCTTTTAATTTGAGGTTTGATGTTTGGTGCCTTTTCTAATTTAAAAGGAGGGACCATTATTGGTATATCAAAATCCCATCATATGAACCAAAATTGATGTCAACGCAATTCTAACGACACTTTACTTTGCATCATTATATTTATTATCTTTAACTTCAATATATCTAAATTTCATGATTGTATCTAAATTTCATGATTGTTGTTTAATTGTTTAACCCACACTTTTCCATTCAACATTTTGTAACCATGAAAACTTCAAAGTTGTTCATATTAATAATGTATCACCGAATTTCCAATTAAATTAAATTTTTATTAATTTAAATATTTTTCATAATCTCACTTAAACCTTTAGTTTTCCAAATTTTGGTATTCCTTCATTCCTCCTCGTGACTGACCTAACCTTTAGTTTTCAATTAAATCTGTAAGTTAATCCTTTCTATTTCTTTTATTCTATTAACATAATTTTCATATGCATTTAGGAATTTATCATCATTTTCCCGTTATCTTAATTTTCCATTCATAAATCCAAACTTGAAATGTGTTAGAAATTTCAAATCATAAGACATATCCAACCAAATCTTTTCCAAACATTATCCTTCTAACTATACATACTAAATTTACATACGATTTATAAGGATTAAAATCAATTAAACCACTTTCCTAAAACTACACTAATGGTCAGCCCTAGGGTCCCTTTTTGTCACCATGATTTCGTATTTAATTGTTCTTGTATATACATTAAAAACTAGCTAGTTTAACTTAATTCATAAATTATAAATCAATAACATAATTTTATAAATTTTTTTATATATACCCTAATTTACAATATACTAATAACAATTAATTAAAATTTGGGAAAGTAATTGGTCGGCCCTAATTCTTTTTTACCAACATGATTCCTTCTTCATTTCTTTATGAATTTGCATCTTTCATAACTTATTCCAACCCAATTGCTTTAATCTCAATCAATTTTGCAAATCCTTCAAATTTCATCAATGAACCCTAACTCAAAAATTTGAGATTTTGATCAAAATCATCTAAACTTCACTCAGACTAGAATAGATGGGTTTCGAACACTTTACCTGTTAATTATTTGAACTTTAATTATTTGAACTTTAAATGCTTTCCTGATTAGTTTCCACTAACCCTTCTTCCTTCTTTCATTTCAAAGCTTTCTCTCTAAAATCCTCTACTCTCCAAACATATTTTCCTTTTAAAAATTGCTTTCTTAGGATGTCTCCCTTGACCAAAATCACTTTATAACACTCTTTAAACCCTTAACTTGGAAGAAAAATTGAAATTTTTCAAGAAAAATGAGAAAAATTTAAGCTTAATTTTCTTTTTAATGGCCAGTGGTTGCTATAGTAACGATAGAAGGGAGTTTTGACTTATTTACAAAAATATCAATACTAATCGCCTCAATGTTTTATTATGTATTTTGTTCAACTATTGGCACTCATGAAGGAATAATACTAGACAGTAGGTAATTTTACACAAAAAATATGAATTTGCGTACTATTTTATTTACTTAAATCATCAAGATTTACAACTAATTCATTGGAAACTTTCATCCTTAATCATAATACAAAATTTCCCTTACATTTCCTCCCTTTTAGATTAAAAATTATGCGATTGGATGCAAAGCTTATATTGACAATTAGTGTTATTTGCATGTCAAATCATACATTAATTTATTTGGGGTTTCCTTTATATCTTTCTAAATATCTTCTCCTCAAATTTACAAAAATTCTTTCTTTAAAATAATTTTACGCAATTTATCTCTAGTTAACATTTTGCGTATCAATTTTATTACTTTATCTCATCTTAAATTTAAGTTAATTTACTAGAGATGTTCATCTCAAATCACAAAACTTTTCCTCATAATTTATTATTTCTCAATTAAGAATTCCCCTATTTAGCATTGATTTACTGATTTTTTAGGCTAGTGGTTTACATGCGTTGTCCATCCGATTTTTTTTTTTAAATAGTAGGCCAAATGTCCTCTATAGTTGAAGATGACGTGCCACTTACTAGATCATCTCCAGCCACATAATATGGCTTGGAAGTCAAGCTTTGCCCTTTTAGTCCTAAGAAAGCCCATTATCAACCATTTTTCTCATTAAATGGAATCAAATGATACCAAGATCGACCATTTTAGTTATTGTAATATGAACAACCAATAACTTTCTCTTTTCTTTACTATTTTTAATGATTTTCTCTCACCTCTCTTAAATTAGAGACTTAGATGTGAACAAAATAAAATTTTGGATTAAAACACAAAAGTATCAAACAAAAAAGACAAAGGATGAAATTTTTGCAAAACTATTGTTGTAAAAATTGTCAAAAAAACAACCTATGAACAATGTTGGAAAAGAAGCCTTTATCTTATTTTTACTGTCAATTTTAATCCCTTTAGTTTCATTTTTTTACAAGAAAAAAAATAATTTTTTTTCTTGTAGAATCAAACATCAACCTAATATGAAGAAGTTTTTTTTTTTTTTCTTAATGTTGTGAAAACCTTATAAAAAGCAATTGAAACAAATCATCAAATGCTATTCCTATAATTCAATATAATTTGAAAGGGTAAAATTAAAAAACAAATGATGATAGAAGTGGAAAACAATTAGGACAAAAAATAGGACTATTTGGGCTATTAGTATAGAAAATCAATTGTTTTTGGCAAAATAACACAATTGCAAATTATTTTTGGCAAAATAGCATAGTTTGGGTTTGTTACGTTTCAAAAAAATGAAATTTAATTAATTTAGCGGTTCTGAACCCGACATATAAATTAGTCACGATTAGTGGCCTACAATACCTGAAACATTCAATACAAAGTCCAAATGACCAAAAAACCTCTCCCAGATACTAATAACTATTATCAAGATTTCCTTTATGCTTCCAATCAACAACTACTCTAGGATTTAAGTCTTTTATTACCAACAAACACCTTGATAATTTTTCAAATGACTCCTTATATGAACCAAAATACTAAAGCACCTTATGTTTTGCAATTGATGCTTTGTTATATGATGTTTTATTTTTGTAGTGCAATTTTATTTCTTCTTGAACGCTTGCAACCATCATTGAAAGGTTATTAATCACAAGGGTTGAAATATCATTAACAACAAAATATGCATCAAGTTGATGGTGGTATTTTTGGATAAAGATCGAGGCAGATATGTATGACCCTTTTAACTTTTCTATCTCTAATAAACTTGGCCTTTTAAGGTATCCCCCACGTAAATACAACTTACATTTTGGTGCTTGCACACATTGTAGTTGGACAAAGGTCGAGGTCGATCGTTGAACTTGATATTCAACTAAATATGCAATGTGTCACGATTTAACTAATTTAACTAAATCATTTTTACAACTGAATGTTTGCCAAACCTCAAAATCAGAGCCTCTAGAAAAATGTTTATGACTAAATGCCCAATTATAGGAATAACAAATGCAGACCCAAAAGCATCTCCCAATTTAGGAACAAGTGGTATTATTTTATAATCAATATCTAGTATCACATCTAGGTTTAACATCTCATCATCTTCATCATCACTAGGTTTAGAATAGTCAAATATAGTATCATCATTTTTTAGCAAATCACCAATCGACAAACTATTTTACCCTTTACTAACTAACCTTATGAATTATGATGCTCTTAAACCTATTCGACCAGAAGTTAGGACATAAAAGATTTGATCAACTACTCACATACAATGCCATCATGTTTAGTTCGCTTTGGATAACATAATCCATTATTGTCTTAAAATTATAATCATATACAATCGGTACAAGAAACTATTGACATTCCTTAACTAGACACCTCTAATTTATACGAACCACAATATTATTACAATTTCACCCAAGTCCAAGACATCACTACAACATTTAACAGTTTTACGGACGGAATTTTTTCATTAGCATAAGACACATATTCCGTCGGTAATTAATTTACCAACAAAATCACTGATGAAAATTCTCCGTCGGTGAATCTTTCATCGGTAATTTTTTGTCCATTGGTAATAAAAAAATATTATTACTGATGGATTTACTGACGGAACAGACGTGTAAAAAAAAATTACTCGCTTCATTCTGTCGGTATATCCCTCGGTAATAATATTTTTTTTATTACCAACGGATTTACCAAGGGATATACCGATGAAAATTCCGTCGGTAATTATTTAAAAACATTTTAAAAAAATTTATTTTATAAAATTATAAAATAATGAAATTAACATAAATCAACACTCTATAATATATACTTAAAATGCTTGGAAAAAAGAATAAGAAAATCAACTCAAACAAATTTGCAACAAATAAATAAAACAAAAAAATAAATTCAACTAAAAAATTTCATATGAAAAAAATAAAGTTGCAATTGCTAAAAATTTAAAAATCCTATAAATAAATCAATGAAAAATTGATCTTGTATTAAAAAAAAATCTCACAACAACATTTATACAATCATTAAGAAAAAAAAAATTAAAAATAAAATAAAAAACAAATATAGTGAAAAAAATCATCAAAAAAGAAGAAAAAAGAAAAATCTTACCTTAATGTAGTTGCAAGTGAAGCTAAGGAGAGAAATTTTTTTTGTAAAGCATATTAATTAAAAAACATTAAGAGGATAAAAGAAGAAAGAAGAAGAAAACATACCCGAGCATGGATGAAAAAAGAAGGAGATGAGGAGAGAAAAGAAGAGAAAGAAATAGATATTGATGTTTTTTACATATAGTAAAGAAGAAGAAGAAGTAGTAGAAGAAGAAGAATAAGAAATGAGTCTGTCTCTTGTGAAATAAGGGGATTCAAGCTATTTATTGGGGCGTGTTAGCGAAGGATTTACCGATAGATAATTGAATATTAATATTTTTTTAATTATTCCATCGGTAACATTTAATTTAAATTTTCAATTTCGTAAACCGTTTTCAGAAACCGACAACAATTACCAATGATTTTTCAATCTGTCGGTGATTCTTTCTATAATATTTAAATGAAAATTTTAAATTAATTGAATTTTTCAGAAAACCATTAAATAACACCAACGACTTTTCAATCCGTCGGTGATTTTATCCGTAAAGAACAACAATTAACAGTGCAATTGAAAACAGTTCTGGAGCTCTCTAGAAAATTCCGTCGGTGATTTCCTTTGTAATTGACATGATGAACAGTGTTCACAGTTTACCAACGAATTCACCGACAGATTTTACCGACAAAATAAATTCCTACAGTAATTCTGTTGGTAAATATGACATGTCATCATTTATTTTTGCTTTGTTTTAATTTTTTTCCCACTGTAATTCCCTAAATATATACCGAGGGAATATTCCCATCAGTAAAATCCCTCTGAAATTTACCAACGAAAATATTCCCTCAGTATTTCCGTTTGTATTTATCGATTTTCTGGTAGTGTATAGTTTTATTTTTTTTAATATCCGCATATAACATACCTAAATTACTATTTAACAACACATTGCTCCCATTGTTATAGGTGAATCTACTATTCACAACATGAACACTAATACCACCATAATAACAAAAAAAAGAAACAAATTTGATACCGGTCATTTGGATATAATTTAAACTAAATCACATTAAATCAACCCTAATTGCCAAAATTCATTGCAAATTCAAACCAATTCAAACAAATTCCTAAAATTTAATACTATAAAATCTAAGATTCAACATAATTCATGATATTAAACCTAATTAATAATTCCATGTTCAATTTCATGAAATGAAACCCAAATTCATAGTAAATTAAAATTATTCAAACAAAATACCAAATTCGGTAACTTATCCACAATTCAACATAACATATAATTCTTCAAAATTCTACCAAATTCATGCTCTATTGCATGAAATTGCCAAGCTTAATTGATAGCATTCATAGTTGATTCCAACCAATTAACACAAAATCCTTAAGTAGGCAACTATATCAAATCAAGTCTAATTGATGACATTCATAGCTAATTTTCAATAATTCACAAACCCTAAATTCAACCTAAACCGTAAACATGAATTTCATTTCGACAGAATCAAACACAAATTAAATATAAAACCCATATAATTAATAATAATGTAGTATGTTTACCTTACTTGTAGGACTAGAAAGTGTTGGCACGATGGTGGCATCAATGACAGATTATTTTTAGTGTTTTTTAAAAAGGAAAACATCCAGGCTTGGATACAAAGATGGATTCGAGTTTTGGGTGTTTAAAGGGAAAAAAAAGAAGTGATTCATAGGCTTTTTAGAAAGAGTCTATTTGCATCATTTTTAGAGAGAGAAGGGTTATGCATTTGTGTTATTTGATCTAGGCAAGAGCTTAAATTTCACGACATGTCACATTTCAGATGCATGATAGGTTAAGTTTTTACTATTCAGAAGCGCAACATGGTGATTGTCATGCTTGAAAATAACAGTATTTATTAAATATCATACTTTTTAAGTGTGATAAATTTAAATTGTATTATTTTGTTAAATTTTCTGTTATTTCCCTATAAATTTCAAATTTACTGTGCTAATTTAGAAAAAATAAAAAAAGAAATAATATTACAATTTAAAATTTTTTTTTTTCCTTGCATGCACATTAAAATCCCCAAACGCGTTAAGTTTCTTGTTGATTGAGTAAAGGCATCGTTTTCAGCTAAGGTTGACTTAACAAATGAGGTAGCAAATCCAGCGTGGTGGTTGTTGGGTGCCGTTATTGATAGTTGACTTAATAATTGAGTAGAGGCCGTATACAGTTCATCGGACAAGAAATCAATTCGTCTTGACCAGCCGGATGCAGAAGAGTAGAAATCAATTCGGCCACCATTGACAATTTAAATAGCGGAGACAGTTTATAAAATCCAAAAAATTGGATACCATTGACACTTGAAGGTGAAACCACTAGGTAGGTATATGGATAACGCAATTATGTTTTAGCGTAGAACCTTCTATTAATTTAATAATAATAATAAAAAAACAATAAATATAATCGGATCAGAGGGTCACTAGGCTTCTCTCCCGGTTGCAGGGCTAAAATTTTTATAATGTAAAAACAAAACTCGAATGATAACAAACCTAACACTAAGTGTAGGTTTATTATATAAAATTTTAAGGTGATATTTTTTTTATAAAAAATATTAAAATAATAAAATATTAGATTGATTTGAATAAATAAAAGTTTATCCTTTCATATGAGTTGAGAGATAAAATTATCACATCAAAATTTTCTTATTAAATGGAACCCGTTGACACCAATAACAATGATTTTTCATTGTTAAAAAGTGGTCAAACCTAAAAATTTCAATCTCCTCAACAATTTCAAGCGATTTTCTCAATCCTTTCTCTATCTCATGGGCCAAAATACATAAAAAAAATAAGCTTTGAGATCAAATTAAAATTATAAGGATTAAAAAGAATTATTTTCAAGAATTTTAGGTTGACCATGTTATTCCTCTTTGTTTTACACTTTAGTTTTTTTTTTTAATCTTTCTGTCCTTAAAGTATTTTGGAAAGCTGATCAATAGTTTGGCATTAAAAGCTGACACGACTAAAAGATTGATGTCTTCTCCCAAGTGCAGGAGTGTCGAAATAATAAATAATCCGGCAAGACCGGAGTCGAACCACATGGAGGTTAATTGTATAAATTATAAATAACAACAACAACAACAATAACAACAACAACAATAATAACATTAAAATAAAGAGAGCTTTGAGATGTGATATTGATATAAGAATTAAACAATGATAAAAATAATTGTCAAGGTTAGAGGATCCACTAATGGTATTTCAAACAAGTATAGTATAAACTCTTATTATTCAACTGGAAACCACACACAAAGGAGGTTCCAATCAGATTATAAATTGTTAACATGATTACATTAGTTATCTTATTCGAATAATGCTAATATTTGTAAATATTGTCAGCCATTCATGATTATAACTTATGTTAACAACAAATCAAGTTCCTTTCATAGCACATGTGTCGGTTATACCATACGGTTGGGCTATAAAAGTGCCAAGTATTTGTTGTACCAATGGTTATACAACATAAATCTAGATTAACCATTTAACAATCAAAGTATTAAAAGTGAACAAGATAACAAATATAAAACATGTTAGTATCAAACATTAAGGTCCATGTAGAGTTTACATTATACTTATTCTTACACCATTAGTGTAACCTTTTCACCTTGACATGATAAACTTAGCTAAACATAATGAAAGAGAGAAACATAAATAAACAAGGAAATGAAATGAAAAGCATAAGCAAGAGATTAATATAAGCAAAACTTAAGCATTACAAAATATAAAGAGAGAGCAAGAGCATGATCTTGATCTGAAAACCAAGATGCCCAAATACATGGCAAATGCCTCCTTTTATAGGCCAAAATTCAGTACTATTGATTTGTTGACTAATTGTTGAGTGGGTGGCCACATCTTGACTTGGTGACAATCCTTATCTTCTTGTCTACCAAAAACGTCATTGATAACATCATAATTTGAATAGTATTGAACATGAAAGTTCTAGGAAATTGTCTCAGCTTTCCAGGAAAAAAAGGTTGAGGTCATTTGGACTTCTAAAACTTGAGATATGGGCTGAACACTGAACAATGTCTAGGCTGCAGGATAGATTCAGACTTCTCTGTTGTTGCTACAATTTGGACTTGAAAATGGTCTTTTTAAATCTTGGACTCCCATAAAAGTTTTAGGCTTATGTCTTAGCTTTCCATCCATATAAGGAAGATCTAAATCCAAGATCTACAACTCTAGATATGACCCAATTACCGAACAGTGTTCCAGTTTGGACTAAACCAGCATCTCTTTTCTAAGTTTGACCCTCTCTTTTTCCTTTCAATTTTCGTACTTAAACTCATAAATCAATCCTTTCATTTATATGATAGGCCTGTATTTAAGATGAACATTTATCATAAATTAAAGGTATCTTATGGTATCAGACTTGTTATTATAAAACATGCTTTAGTTAAGGAGTTATTGATACTTCAAGTGCAAAATAATGATATAAAACATTGATAAAAATGCACTTTTGAGTACTAATCACACCCCCCCAACAAGCTTATTACTAGTCCCTAGTAATCAAAGCGTTAAAATAGAAAAACAATTTGCAAATTCCATAAAGCAAGGCATTCATCATTCAACTTCCATTAATCTATCCAGATAAACAAACTCTCATTAAATTTATATATCTGCTCAATACCTCTTAAACAAAATATTAATAAATCTTCCTTTTTACGTGCTCAATGTATGAAAACTTAGATGATGGAGCTTTTATTGGAAGAAAACAATATTATGTTCTGATGTTTAAGGTTAAATTCCTTGGGTTTAGATTATTTTCTTTTTTTTTTCTCTTTTTTTTTCAATATATATACATATACTTAAAACACAATGCATCCTTAACCCATGTAACGAGCTTTCGGCTAATGACTCCTAGACCAGTTGGTTTTAGGGTATTAGGTGTTGAGACACCCTTACGAGCTTAATAACTCGGGTTACAGATACTGATACGTAGATAGTGCAATGTTTGATTCCCTTAAGCTTTTCTCCTTAACCCATGTAACAAGCTTTGAGACAATAGCTCCCAAGTCAGTTGACTTTAGGGTATTAGGTGTTAAAACACCCCTTCGGGCTTAATTGCTTAGGTTAGGAAGGCTACGAAACCAAACTTATTTATGTTTTTATTATCATTAATATTATCAATTTGTTTTTTTTTTTTTGCAAATTATATACTATCCCTTTTCCTTAGTTGTTACCTTTAACAAAAGAACATAAATAATGTAATAATCCAATGTGCAACCCACAATCATATGTTAGAGTGTGTGTGTGAAGATGAAGATTTAAGAATACTTGTTAAATGAGTATATGAGCAGAATCAAGTGATAACAATGGGAGAGTTTGTAAACCTGAATATTTGAAGACGTATTCTAATAGGTCTTGTTATGAATATTGCAAATAACTATTAGAAAATGTTTATTAAGATGCGTCTCAAGAGTCAATAAAATTTCCCCTTACCATGTCATCCTAGTAATAACAGTCTTGCAAAATGGTTTTTAAAAACAAAAATAGTTAGTTGGTTAGTTTTTTTTTTAAATGTCAACTACTACCCTTCCCCCAACCAGAATGAGACATTGTCCTCAATGTCATAAGGTAGAAAGATAGAGTATAGAAGACATCACCTGAAACAACAAACACTAGCGAACCTGAAACACACTTAAACAAATATAAGAAATAACAAAACAAAATATTATGCTATTAATAAAACCAAAAGGCACAAGGACTCACAAACGAAGGCTCAAATCAAATCTAAGATTTTTACGACTTTCCTTAGTTTACCAATTTATGCGACTCATGGAAGGATCAATTACAGGGATGAAAGATTGTAGTTGGTCAATCAATTGTTCAGCAGTAGCAGCAGATATTATGATTTGTCATGCCGAAGATGTTAGAAATTCTTGTTCCATAGCTTGATCAAGAAAAGACAACAAATTATCATAAAACCATTAACATTTAACAGACCTATAGGTTTATGGTGAATGTGCAGCTGGACCCAAGAGAAAATATGAAAGATCTCTTCCAATGTGCCCAGACCACCTAGTAAGGCAATGAAGGCATCAATATGGTTAAACATTGCATTCAATCGATCAGACATTGTGGAGACCTGTAGTTCATCTCCAATTGTTTTTCCAATTATGTCCCCTTTTGCTAAAGCTTTGGGGACGATCCCCAAAACTTGACTACCTCCTAAAAATACAGCTATTGACACACCCCCCATTAACCCAAGGATGCCTCCTCCATACACTAAATGAATCTTTCTCTCAGCTAGTACCTGATCAAGATGATTTACTGATTTTAAAAACTCCTTTTCTTTCCCAGGACTGGATCCACCGAAAACACAAATACTGCTGATGTGATGACTTGAGGAACCTGCCATTTCTACACACTTCTATATTTGTTGAATGTATGGGTTGAGTAGAAATGAAGGGAAGGAAGAGAAGATTTTATAGATGAGAAATTGAAAATGCAATCATACCACTTATATGTAGGCCAGCTGGAGTCTCTCTCTCTATTTATTTATTTATTTTAAAAAAGCACGTGTATATAGAGGTAGTTGTGATTGTGACTCACATTTTCCCTTGGTTTTACGTCCAAGAACGGCTTAAACGCCCTCTATGGATCGGAGATAGGCTTTCCATCCAGTTTTCTTAAAAACTGGCAAACAGGGTCTTTTATAGTCAGATTCCTAAGACTAAGTTGATGATGTTCTTTATGGAATTGTGACCATAAATCATGAATTTCACGATGCACATCTCTACTAGGATGCGTCTCAAGGGTCAATAGAAGATTATCTAAAGACCTCTTGCTCAGGGCATCCTTAATGAATTGTATTTTATCTTCATGGTTTATAAATACCATTCCTAAAAAATGACATTATGCATTACAAGTCCATCTGGCACATCGATGACAAACTTTTAGTTGTTTTGCACGACGTTTCTTTGCAAAGGTGCTTTTACCTGTTCCAGGCATGTATGAAATGAAAGAATTGGAAGACTCACCTGATAATTGGACCTATGATTCAATCAGCCAGCGAATATCTTCAGGAATTCCATGATTCATTAACAACCTCAATCTTGTACACCTAGCTCAATAAATTTTTGTAATCGCATTTTGAGGCAAAGCGAGAAAATACTTTTTCAATTTTTCAAGAGTGGTGTCCATTTTTTAGATGAGAAGTGGAAAAGAGATGCAAAGAGAAGGAACAAGAAATTGAACAAATATATACACAAATATTAGTTATCATGGGAAATTGAAAGAACCGACTTAAGAGTCACGGAGTACTGTTATCCGCCATTTGACCGGGGTGAGAGAGATTAGCAAAACAAGAGTCACACTAAAAAGAAACACAAAAACAATGTGAGAAAAACAAAATAATCAACCTTTATCTACAGGATCATTCAAACCAATTGATTTATTTTCACTAGGAAAATTATCAAAGTAAGCTTTCAAACGATATTCATTTACCCTAAAAACATTGTCATTCTTTGGATTCTCAATATCAAAGGCACCATAAGGATACACATGTTTCACAATAAATGGACCGTTCCATCTTGATCTTAGCTTTCCAGGAAATAAATGGAGTTGAGAATTATAAAGCAAAACTTTTTAACTAGTATCAACTTTTTGATAATTTTCACAAGTTTTACACAATGCATATGTGTCCTTGAACATGATTGGCCAATAAAATCCATTTTGAAAGATTTTTATAGCTGTCTTTTTTTACTAGAAATGACTCCCACATGCCTCAGAATGACAAAGTTTAATAACACTACTTACCTCATTGTCAGGAATGCATCTTTGAAATATTTGATCAGGACAATATTTGAATAAGTAAGCGTCATCCCAATAAAAATTTTGCGCGTCACTCAAAAACTTTCTTTTATCTTCGATATTCTAGTGAGCTGGCAAAAATCCTGAAGTAAGAAAATTGATATTTTTAGCAAATCAAGGCATTGAACTAAGAGAAAGTAAGGATTCATTAGGAAAGTAAGCATTGATTGGTGTGATGTCGGATGTCAAATCTGTTGTTACTCTTGACAAAAGATCCACATCAACATTTTTGGTACCTTTTTCATCCGTGATTTCTTCCTGGAAATAAATCATTTGCAAATCTTCAGATTCATCCAACTCAATTTTACTCAAAGTAGATTCAAGTTGATCATAAACTAATTCGTCAATAAAATCTACTTCTTGTAAATCATTATCATCTCCAGGTTGCTTGCAAATGTTGAAAATATTCATCTTCAATGTCATGTTTCCAAATGATAGCTTTATTAGTCCATTCCTATAATTAATCAATGCATTAGAAGTTGCAAGAAATGGACATCCTAAAATAACAGGAAATGAATTACATGCTTCAATAGGTTGTGTATCTAAGACAATAAAATCCATAGGGTAAATGAATTTATCAACTTGTACTAACACATCTTCAATTATTCCTCTAGGCACTTTTACAGATCTATCGGCAAGTAAAAGAGTTACAGAAGTTGGTTTTAACTCACCTAGATTCAGACTTTAAAAAACTGAATATGGAAGTAAATTCACACTAACCCCAAGATCAAGTAAGGCTCTTTCAATTTTATGTTCCCCAATAAAGCATGAAATTGTAGGACAACCAGGGTCTTTATATTTTAAAGCATTATTGTTCTGAAGAATGACATTTACTTGTTCGGCTAAAAAAGACTTTCCTTTTCACATTCAGTTTTCTCTTCACAGTGCATAGATCTTTTAAAAATTTAGCATAAGAAGGAACATGTTTAATAGTATCCAGCAAATGTATATTGATCCCTACCTGTTTGAAAGTTTTAAAGATTTAAGAGTTGTGATTGACTTTTCTTTGTTTGGTCATGACATATGGAAATGGAAGTGCTGGCGAAGAATCAGTCTTTTCTTTAGAATGTTCAGATTCAACCCCTTCCTTACCCTCAGAGATTGACTCATCATCTTTCTCACAAGGTTCAAGAATGGGTTTTTCAATAACCTTACCACTACGAAGAGTGATGACTGATTTGGCTTAATCCATGTGTTGGCTTCCAGAACTACTTGTATTTGCATTGTATTGCCCCTTGGATTTTGCTGTGGTTGAGATGGAAACTTACCTTTCTCTTGAAAACTGAGAGTAGATGTCAATTTTGCAAGACTATCTTTAAAATCTGTCATGCTTTGAGCAAGTTGAGTGTTGATTGTCTCCTACTTTTCAATAAATGCATGCAGTGTTTCCTCAAGATTTTTTATAGGAGGTGGAGCATAAGGAGGTGCATATCCATGAGAATTTTGGAAATTATGGTGTGCTTGAAATGGTGGCTGTGAAGTTTGTGCATTATTGTTATCACTCTTCCAATTGAAATTTAGGTGATTTCTCTAACCAGAGTTGTATGTTTGCGAGTATGGGTTATGATTGGGCCTTTGGAAACTATTTAAAACATGAGTTTGTTCATGGAGACATTCTTTAAAAGAAGACAAAGTTGGATAGTCATTGGTTAAATGTTCATTGGTTTCACAGATTGGACACACAATGTCTTGAACAGATTTTAATTGACCACTCTTTTTTAATTCTAGTGCCTCGACTTTTCTAGCTAAAGATGCAAACTTGGCTTGGAGATCATGATCTTCCCTAAGGTTGTACACACCTCCACTAGATGCATGAGGTTGGGTTTTACTTGGTACCTCATAAGTGCCTGTAGTATCCTAATTTTAAGCATTTTCAGCTAGCAAGTCTAGGTACTCCATTGCTTCATTAGGGTCTTTATCCTCAAAAGTTCTATTGCACATCAATTCAACCATTTACTTATCTCTAAGAGTTAACCCTTCATAAAAATATGAAACCAATTTCCATGTTTCAAAAACATGATGAGGGCAAGTATTAAGCAAGTCTCGATACCTATCGCAACATTGGTAAAATGTTTCTCCTGATTTTTGAGTGAAAGTGATGATTTGTCTTTTGAAAGAGTTTGTTCTGTGAGATGGAAAAAACTTCTTTAAAAATTATTGTTGTATTTCATCTCAAGCATGAATAGATCCTAGTCTCAAATTTTATAGCCATGTTTTAGCTTTATCTTTTAATGAAAAAGGAAAAAGCTTTAACCTGTTGGTGTTCATGCTACAATTTAAGTCATTATAGGTGTTACAGACCTCCTCAAATTCCCTTAAATACAAGTATGGATTTTCTAAATCTAAGCCATGAAAAGAAGGTAAAAGTTGAATAATGTCTGGCTTAAGATTAAAATGAGATGCATCAGGAGGAAAAACTATGCATGAGGGTGCACTTGTTCTTATGGAATTCATGTGGTCTCTAAGTGTTCTCACACGAATATTCTCATTATTCTCATTATGAAGCGACTGGTTATCTTCTTCGGCTATATTTTTTGAAAATGATGAGGATACCCTACAAAGTCTATCACTTAATGTACGTGACCAAACTCTCATGAACGTGTAGGAAGAGAATAAAAGGAAGAAAAGAAAAGAAAAGGAAAGGAAACAAAACAAAAGAAACAAAGTTAGATACACGAAAAGTGAAAAGAGAAAATAAAATAAATACTATAATTTGTACAAGAATTTACCTCCCCGGCAACGGCGTCAAAAACTTGACACAACCAAAAGATTGATGTCTTCTCCCAAGTGAAGGAGTGTCAAGTAATAAATAACTCGGCAAGACTGGGGTCGAACCACATGGAGGTTAATTGTATAAATTATAAATAACAACAACAACAACAACAATAATAGTAATAATAAAGAGAGCTTTGAGATATGATATTGATATAAGGATTAAATAATGATAAAAATAATTGTCAAGGTTAGAGGATCCATTAATGGTATTTCAAATAAGTATAGTATAAACTCTTATTATTCAACTAGAAACCACACACAAAGGAGGTTCCAATCGGATTATAAATTGTTAACATGATTACATTAGTTATCTTATTCGAATAATGCTAATACTTGTAAATATTGTCAGCCATTCATGATTATAACTTATGTTAACAACAAATCAAGTTCCTTTCATAGCACATGTGTTGGTTATACCATACGGTTGGGCTATAAAAGTGCCAAGTATTTGTTGTACCAAGGGTTATACAACATAAATCTAGATTAACCATTTAACAAGCAAAGTATTAAAAGTGAACAAGATAACAAATATAAAACATGTTAGTATCAAACATTAAGGTCCATGTTGAGTTTATATTATACTTATTCTTACACCATTAGTGTAACCTTTTCACCTTGACATGATAAACTTAGCTAAACATAATGAAAGAGAGAAACATAAATAAACAAGGAAAGGAAATGAAAAGCATAAGCAAGAGATTAATATAAGCAAAACTTAAACATTACAAAATATAAAGAGAGAGCAAGAGCATGATCTTGATCTGAAAACCAAGATGCCCAAATACATGGCAAATGCCTCCTTTTATAGGCCAAAATTCAGAACTATTGATTTGTTGACTAATTGTTGAGTGGGTGGCCACATCTTGACTTGGTGACAATCCTTATCTTCTTGTCTGCCAAAAACGTCATTGATAACATCATAATTTGAACAGTATTGAATCATGAAAGTTCTAGGAAATTGTCTCAGCTTTCCAGAAAAAAGAATTTGAGGTCATTTAGACTTCTAGAACTAGAGATATGGGCTGAACACTGAACAGTGTCTGGGCTGTAGGACAGATTTGGATTTCTCTGTTGTTGCTACAATTTGGACATGAAAACGGCCTTTTTAAATCTTGGACTCCCATAAAAGTTTTAGGCCTATGTCTTAGCTTTCCATCCATATAAGAAAGATCTAAATCCAAGATCTACAGCCCCAGATATGACCCAATTACCAAACAGTGTTCCAATTTGGACTGAACCAGCATCTCTTTTCTAAGTTTGACCCTCTCTTTTTCCTTTCAATTTTCGTACTTAAACTCATTAATCAATCCTTTTATTTATATGATAGGCCTGCATTTAAGATGAACATTTACCATAAATTAAAGGTATCTTATGGTATCAGACTTGTTGTTATAAAACATGCTTTAGTTAAGGAGTTATTGATATTTCAAGTGCAAAATAATGATATAAAACCTTGATAAAAATGCACTTTTAAGTACTAATCAAAAGCTATGATTGAAAAAAATATTTGAGGATAAAAAAATAAATAAATTCAGTACCGGAAAAGAAAATGGTTGGTGAAGCTACAGTAAAATGCTTAAGTGTTTTAATATGTTTAGGAATTGTGTGATTTTTTTATTTATTGTGTATATCATTCTATTACATACATTTTCTATTATGAATTCTTAATATCAAATTATTTGTTCATATTTTCAGTTTTGAATCAAAACAAGATATTATTATACTACCGTTATTCATAATTCTTTGTTTTATTTTATACATTATTTTGTTAAAAATATAATTATTTTTAATAACACTTTTTCAAAAAGAATAATTAGATAAAACTATCATTTTGTTTTTTTATGTATCATATAAAACCTTTTATTTATTTACAATACATTTTCTAAAAAAAACTATATACATTTACTTTAAATTACACTATACTTTAAAACGCGTGGGAAAAACATTGTACATTTACTGTGAATATAGACTCATTGCATTGTAGACTACACTGTAGATATAAAATGTTTGCACTGTGGATAACACTATAGCACTAAAGGGCATTGTCTTTTCTATTTTTTAGTCAAAAAGTGTTGTTGGGTCGTTGGGTCCTGCTACTCAGCAACACCCAATAGCATGGGGTCCTGCATCCAATTGAGCTCTGATTAAATCATTTGTATTGAATTTATCACGATATACACAAGCTATTAGTGTGTTTGTTTTTGCATTTAAAAGGTATTTTTTAATTTAATTTAATTTTTTATTTTGAATTATTTTTTCATAATTTTGGATTGTTTTGATGTGCTGATTTAAAAAATAAATCAAATTTTTTTTTTAATATATTTTTCAATGCAATTCCAAACAAAAACAATATTTTAAAAACAACTACCATTAAGATCTTAATCGTCGAGTAACTACAAGATCATTAATTGAAGATCTTTACGGTGAGGAGTCATTCTCACTATTGCACCAAAGGACATGATAGAAGGAAAGGATTTGTCACAAATAAATAAATAATTTAGACTAAAATATATTAAAACATGGGGTTCATAATCAAGGGTTAGGTCCTGTTGGCAGCAGGACTCACTAGCAATGAGTCCTATTGGGCAGCCGGACCCAATAGCGTTGGGTCCTGCCTCCAACAGGACCCAATGACATTAGGTCCTATCGGAAGCTATTAGTGTGTTTGTTTTTGCATTTAAAATATATTTTTAAATATCATTTTATTTTTTATTTTAAATAATATTTTTATAATTTTGGATTGATATGCTGATATAAAAAATAAATCAAAAAAATATTTTTAAAAATATTTTTCGATACAATTCCAAACAAAAAAAACATTTTAAAAACAACCACTATTAAGATCCTTACGAGTAACTGCAGGATTGTTAATAGAAGATCTTTATAGTAAGGAGTCATTCTCATAGTTGCACCAAAGAACATGATATATAAAAGGAGAGAATCTGCCACAAATAAATAAATAATTTAGACCAAAATATATTAATACATGGGGTTCACAGTCAAGCCAAGAAAATAAAAATTAATCCATACTATTATGTTGCACGTATATGTAATAAAACTATACTTGCATATTATTGGGCTGCTGGGTAGCCAGACCTAATAGCGTTGGGTCCTGCCACCAAGAGGACCCAATAGCATTGAGTTTGATATTACCACCAAAACCAAGAGGTTTAGGATCCAATAATGTTGGACCCTGCTGCTAGCAGGATCTAATAGCATTGAGTTTGATATTGCTGTCAAAACCAAGAGGTCTAGCTTGGCCACTAAACCAAAAATACTTAAAATATTATCTATATTCTTTATATTGTTTTTACATTTTAAAAAAAAAATTATTATTGAATCGTTGTGAACTGCAGGCAAATATGCTAGTACAATAAAATGCACGTTGTATTGTATTAGGATTAGAAAGCCATCACCGATCTAACACCTTCAGGCTGACTTTTGAAGATGTTAGGAATCGTCACATGCATGGCGAGTAGACTAGGGATGGTCATGTGCTCCACTAACACTTGCCAACTTCAACTCCTCCAATTTGACCTTCTTTATTTTAGCTTGGTTTCTATTTCTTTTCTATGTGATTAGTCATTGATCTACTTATTATTTGAAAAACTATATATGATTATTTGATCCTTTATTAGTCTTATGATGGATTTGCCTATTTTATTTTATAGTAATCAAATAAAAATTATTAAGATTCTAGGGCCATTAATGACATGGAAAGTTGAAAAACAAGAGAAATATTGTCTTGGTTGCAAGGAAATTAAAAAGAACGAAGCCAAACAGATGAGAACGATATAAACAAAATAATTTTACGTGTGGATCCATTTTAAAATTCTTTCTGGAACTCTAAAAAGATTCAAACCTGTATTTATAAAGTTGACTTCAAAACTCTTCAACCATAGATCGAGCAAGGTGGTGGAGAACTAATTCAAAGGTTGAAAACTAATCTGGTAATTGATCCTCAAAGACCAATTTATTCCTAACTAGCCAAATACCCCAAAATATTCCATTACTTAGCAAAGTAACTGCTTGACTTTGAAATTTTCCTTTCAGAATACCACCCCCCCACTAGGTTAACATCTTACCAGTACTTTCTGCCATGCACCATCGAATACTTAACCAATTCAAAAACTTGTTCCACAAAATCCAAATATGTTTGTAATGTAGGAAAAGATGACCGACCATTTCTATTGTTCATGAAACTTGAGATAGAGCAAAAGGCCGAGGGAACAAGAATTGTAGAGGTGTTTTAGCTAACTAGCAATCTAGCCAGAAGAGAATTGCTTTCCCATCTCCTAGTTTAAAGTTTTTTTTTTGCAAGGCATTTTAAATAGGGTTAGGAGAATTAACAATTGAAGAGATGTTTGTCCATGTATCTGATAAAGAACAATCAAAGATAGGAAGGCCATTAAAAAAGATAGGCTTATACCTCTTATTTAAATAGTCCTACCAACCTCCTGTATGTGGTTCTCCTAGTTTCCAAAGCCATTTGAATAACATGACTTTGTTTTTTCCAATTAGAGAGACCATACCAAGACCACCCTAATTCTTCTCCTTAACTTTTTGCTTCTAAGACACCTTACAAAGTATCTAGAGTCAGAGTTTCTTGCAAAAAAAAAAAAAAATTCATCTCTAAATAGAAGTAATTGTTTGAATAACACCAATTGGCACAAGAAAGATGGACATGTAGTATAAAGGAAAAGAATTCAACACTGATTTTATTAGAAAAACACGACCTACCATGCTAAGCAATTTTCCTTTCCACGTGCCCAGTCTGGCACATATTCGAGCTAGAACTGGTTTCCATGTAGAAAGCCTTCTTGGGTTGGCTCATAGAGGAAGTCCTAAGTAACTGGTTGGGAGTGTCACTTTTGTAAAAAAAAAAGAGTAAAATTTTCCATACTAGTCATGTAGCGAGCATTAAGGTTGATACCTATCAGGGAGTTTTTTTAAAAGAATTGACTTGAAGGCCTGAAGTGAGTTCGAACCATCTGAGAATCCTCTTCATATGAAGAAGTTGGTTGTAATCATTTGGTATAAAAATCAAAGTATCATCAGCATACTGTAAATGGCTAATAAAATCATATTGATTATTATCAATGCCTTTGAAGAATCCAGTGTTTAAAGCCTATTGGAACATAACTGACAATCCCTCCATCTTGATATAAAAAAGAAAAGGAGAAAGAGGATCTTGTTGCGTAAACCCTCTTTGGACACTGAACTCTTGATTAGGAGATCCATTGATAAGAATATCAAGTTGAGAAATTGAGAGACAAGCATGGATAAGACTCCTTCACTTGTAGAAAAAACCTAAATCATGTTGGAAAAAAACAGTAGCAGAATGGAGAAAGGGTTACTACTTACTCGATTTTGGTGGAATACAATACACTAAATAATAATACTCTCACACCTTTTATTATTAAATTCATACAATATTTATAAACATTATAAAATGTCTTTTACAATCTTCAAAGTACTTAATTAATATTAGACTTTTCAATACTTACTTTAGATTTATTATTTATTATAGCATTACCTTCAATACACATACTCTTAGTAAACAAGTTTAATAACTAACATTCTCCCTCTTAAACTTGTTCCATTCATCTTCATGATTCCAAGCTTCTTGTACAAATAATAGAAAACATCAGTCTTTAATGGCTTTGTAAAAATATTAGAAATTTGTTCATGAGTTTTGACAAGAACAAACTCTACATCACCTTCTTTTTTGTGCTCTATAAGGAAGTGAAATCCAGTATCAATATGTTTTGAACGTTCATAATAAATTGGATTCTTTGCAAGTGCTATAGTAGACTTGTTATCAACAAAACTTTGTGTAGCCTTGCTGTGTTTCTGCTGCAAATCTTTCATTAGTTTTCTTAGCCATATTACATGACACACACATGATGTCGCACGTGTGTGGCGTCGCGGCGATCGCCCACCACCCTCATTAGGCGTGGAGTGTTTATCTTGGCAAATACAGGAAGACAAGGAATTCTTGTTTTTTATCAATAGAAAAAATGGAATGGGAGTCGCCATCTAGTATTTTGGTCACTAGAAACCCTAACTGGTCTCAAAGATCAGGTACGGAGACTGATTGCATAAAAGGAAGGTATTAGCACCCCAAATACGTCTTACCTAAGGTAAGCTACATTGTTTTATTGTCTAATAAAAAATCTAAGGTCTTATCATATTGGTTCGTCTATGGTTTAAGAAAAGCCCTCCTCAGTAAGGAGGTTCTTATCTTATGAGGTAAAACTTAACCGTTCAAATGTCTATAAAAGAACTATCCTTGTACTATCAGGAATACGTTTTACGTGTAAATTCGTAATCCCAGATATTAAAACAAAACAAAATATTTTTTTTGGTTCTTTTGAAATATTGACCAAGTTCTCATGACTTTAATAAACTGATTATTAAAGCCAAAATACATGCTAATATATATGATTTTTTCGGTTTCTCCTCTGTTGTTGCTTCTGCCTTCTCTTTCCCTCTTTTTTTTTCTTTCTTTTTCCTTTCTTCCTCCTTCTTTGTTCTCCTTTATTTTTTCTTTTCATTTCTGTTGTTTTCGTTCCTTTTCTCTTCCCCTTTCTCTTTCGAAAAAACTGTCTCCTCTCTCTTTCGGTCTCCTTTCTCTTCACCCCTTTCTCTCTTGAAAAATCCTTTTGTCTCTCTCTCTCTCTCCCCCTCTCTCTCTCGACCTCCCTCTTTTTTTCTCACTGATCCCCCCCAAGCTGACATGCGATGGCTGTTGTATGCTTCTTCTTCTAGGTGCAGAGACACCAATCTCAGTGTCTTCTTTCCCCCTCGTCGGTTTGCTCCTCCTGTCTTTTTTCTTCCCTGCATCTGCCTCTCCTTCTGGTTTCCCATTTCTTCACCTTTCGAGTAGTATTTATAAGGGAAGGGGGAGCGGGATCGACCCTGCCCTGTTCCATCGTTGTGCATGGGGCGCACAGTTCTCCTGCTTTATCACGGTGCCGGGAGAGGTGGCCAATAGAGGCGTCACTTGCAGGGCATGACTTCTCTGTTTTCTCATCATGAGGAGGTGCGGGGGGCGTCTGGTTTTGGTTTTAATAGAGCACGTAGGGGGAGAGGAAGAAGCAAGGGGAAGAAAACAAAAAACTTCTCTTCCCCTGTTGCACGTCCAAAGGAAGAAGAAGAAGAAACAGTGTCGCTTAAAAACGACACCGTTTCGTTTTCATTTTTATTATTCTTTTTTTTAGTGAAGAAAGCATGAAACGTCGTCGTTTTTCCCAAAATACGCCGTTTCATTTAAATGGAAACAACCGCCAAAGTGTGTCAGATTTCAAGTCAGTCCTTCAATTTGCGCGCTTTTCAGTTTGGTCCTTGATTTTGAATTTCTTCAATCAAGTCCCTAATTGGCCATCAAACTTCAAACTTCTATGCAATTAAACCCCTGATTTGACCAAATCAACTCTCAAAAATTTTACTTTGACCCCAGAACTTTAATTTCTTCAAATTAAAGCCTAAATTGACTTAAAAATCAAATTTTCTTGTAATCAAACCCTATATAAATTCAATTAAACCTCCAATAAAATTTAATTGAATCCATAAACATCTGATTTTGAAATTTTAGGCTCAAATTGATTTTTCTTTGTCAACAAGGCTCTTCATCTGTAAAAATACAATGTCAAATTTTAATCTTTGAATTTTTAAGCCTTCTCAACCAACTTCTAGCTATTTTCTGGGCGCTCTGACATCCTCTTCTCACTATTATTATTTTTTAAATCTTTTTTTGTTTTTAGTTTGAATATTTTTTGATTTTTTGGAAGAGAAAAGTGAATTTAGGGAATAACCAAAAAATGGGTTATGACACACGACATAACAGCAATGTATTCTGCTTCACATGTGGATAATGCAACAATAGATTGTTTATTTAATGTCCACGTGAAAAGTATATCATCAACATATAAACAAACAAACATTACTTTGCCTTACAAACTTTTCTTCACATATAATGCATGTTTATAAGGACATCTTGTGAATCCTTTCTGTGAAAGGTAGCCATCAATTTTGGAGTTTCATGCTCTTGATGCTTGTTTAAGCCCATAAATAGCTTTCTTCAATTTGCAAAGCTTCTTTTTTTCTTCTTTTACCACAAAACCAGTTGGTTGTTTTACATAAACTTTCTTTTCAAGGTTGTTGTTCAAGGATGTTGACTTTACATCCATCTGAAATATCTTCCATCTTTTCTGAGCTACTAGGGAAATCATCAGTCTTACTGTTTTAATTCTTGC
>Ga0325414_1000245_pt1 | contig 39759 bp, 21 predicted proteins | sample PopdelMetagenome_8_FD_206183 | JGI IMG/M metagenome (GOLD analysis project Ga0325414, IMG submission 206183) | Populus deltoides microbial communities from Bellville, Georgia, United States - Leaf-PdKOR-R3 | ecosystem: Host-associated > Plants > Phyllosphere > Phylloplane/Leaf | place: USA... | reverse complement strand
CTTGACATTTGTTTTTATCATTGTTTAATCTTTATATTAATCTTCCATCTCAAAATTCTCATTAATTTCTTCCTCTTCTTCTTCATTATTATTAGTACTACTACTACTACTACTACTACTACTACTACTACTACTAATATTGTTATTATTATTATTATTATTGTTGTTGTTGTTGTTGTTGTTGTTATTATTGTTGTTGTTGTTGTTATTATTATTATTATTATTATTATTATTATTATTATTATTCTTGTTATATTTTATGCACTTTAAGCATGCTCTGTGTTTGATCAAGGATCCTGACATTGTTGGTCTTGCCTTGTTCATTCGCATCAGAAATCTGTTTATATTATATAATATATCTCTTTGATCTTTTCATAGACTCAGTATATAGGCTGAAAACCTGTGACCCGATCTTTGAGATCATTCTCAGGTATAACAACGTCAAGTACTGAGTATTATTATTATTACTATTAATATTATTATTACTGTTACTATTATTGTTGTTATTATTGTTGTTGTTGTTTTATTAATTATAATTTATACAATTAACCTCTTTGTGGTTCGACCCCGGTCTTGCCGGGTTATTTATTACTATGACACTCCTGCACTTGGGATAAGACATCAACTCTTTGATCGTGTCACCTATGCTTATTTTTCCTATGATTGTTTATTTTAATTCCTAGAGCGGACTCTAAATTATTATTGTAGACAATCTATTGCTAAGTTTGATATCAAAACCAAAGTTGTGGTATATGAACTTGAACTTGTGAAGCAACTAAGTTTAATAATTGTGGTAGATTTACATTATTAACCTTAGGGAGAATATTCGAACAAATCAAACATAGACTGCGGAAAATCATGTTGTCAAGATTAATCAATTTATCTAGTTATTAAGGCTGTCATTCAATAAAATTACTAGTGTGGACACTATGATAGTTTGATGGTTAGGGTTATACGATGGATCCATTAATTAACTAATGTTAAAAAAGGATAAATATTCAGAATATAAAATTGATGCATCATTTCAGTGATCGGTTCTGATTTCCGTAAGTGGATGTCCACTTGAAATCAATGTTTGTTCTCTTGATAATTTTCTGATTTTATTTAATTTTACTTGATAGTTTTCTGTTTTCTTTTGTTTTAGCCTAGATAACCTCCAAACCCTCCCAAATAGCATATCATATAGCATAAAAATCTGACTTGAATCTTCCTCGTGAGATCGACCCCTTGCTTGCTCTATACTATCTTGTATCTTGTTTATTTAAGTTAGGGTAATTAATTTGTGTGACTGCGACATCGCAACAAACACCAAGTTTAATCATGCCAAAGACCCATTGGAGGTACCAAGTGGACCAATTACAAGAGCTAGAGCAAATAAGCTTGAAGAGGTATTGAATGGACTTGTTCAGAACATATAGAGCACGATGGACCTAGAAGAGCTCGAGACGCCTAGGGGAGCATGAAGGACAACTTCTTAAGGAAGGATTAATTAATGATTCTCCTAGTTTAGAAAGAAAACTAAATTGACAGGTATAAAAGAGAGATATTTTCTTCATTAAGTGTCAATGCAAGAAAAGGAAATTAAGCACAACAAGGCAAGAAGACTTCAGAATTAATTCCACATTCAAATCAGATTTCCTAGTTATTTGGGACTTTTTAGGAGTGCTAAATCTGATTTTAGCATATCTAGGATATTAATTTTTAATTTTTAATTTTTTATAATTTTTTTTTATTGTCTTCTTAGTTTTTGGTTTATTATTACTTATTAGGGTCAATTTTAAGTGGATCTCATATAAGTCCATATAAAGAGGGTCCATTATGGTTTATTTCAGTTTAGAGTCAATATAAATAAAGTCATAACCAGACGTGTGAGGGGGGGGGGGGCTACAAATTTTTCAAATTAATAAACATTATGGTGAGATATTCTCTCTTCCTCTCTAAATAACTAAAACAACTTATTGAAAAACAACTAACTTCATAGTGTCATCCTTATACTTCTTGTTCACGAATTAATATTCGTTGGGTAAGGGTAATATTGGTGTTTAAGTACATATGTCACACTCTTATCAAACCTAATTTACTTAGCTTTTCCAGAAATTTGATGTCTTTAGATGTGGGTTACGTGATCACGTGATTCATATCACAATCCATCATGCATGGATGTTCAATAAGCATGTACCCAACTCCATAAATTTTATTCATTTCCTCCCTTTTTGGTCAAGATTGATGCGTGGTTGCTTCGTAAAAACTGAATTCTAGGCAATTGTTTCGAGTAGGAGGGTGATCATTTGTCTCTCACCTAGCAGGGCATCCAAGATGCCATGCATGGTACATGTGTCCAAAGTTTGCAGGATAGTTTGCTTGCAAAATGCAGTAACCAGGTCCCTAATTCATGGGATAATATTGCTTTTGCTAGACACATTATCCATCGTCTGTCCGATTTATCAGAAAGATCTCAAACGAAGGCGCGATCGATGCGTATAACTTGTCTTTGCCCACAATCGTTTTACTCAAAAAGGAATTGATACAGTGGTATGGATCATGATATAATCCATTTGGAAATAAACACAACACCACTATGGGGGATTGTACCTGTGTCTTGAAAGGAAATGAACCCCAACCGATTACAGGATGGATGCATATTTTCAAACCTTCAAACTGCTCAAGGGGAATCCTTTAAATTTCCTATTACTTTATTATTCCTATTTCCTTTCCATGACAGCCATATCCAATATGGTGCGTAGCTGATCTTAACAAGATAGCAATCAGGAATTGGCAGAAGAAACTTCACTTTTCGGACCCAGCTGGGTCTCTCCTTCAGGACCACTAGTTGATTCATCCACTTCAAACATTGTCTTCTCCAGCTTTGGCATTATGGGAGGTCTTGTTCGTCGTGTGACTGTCATCTTCAACCCTTCTGTTGTGTGAATTGTTGCTCCTGTTGTCATTCCAACCTGTAGAAAGATTATTTCTTCAGATATATCCAAAATACTGCATCTTGTTTTTCCTTTTTCCAATCTTTTAATATTCTGGTTGTATTGAACACAAGTGTAATTATATGCTGTTCTACAGACTGATGAGTACAATTAGATGACAAATCGTTTTAAGTGCTCCATGAAGCAGAATTCAAAGTTTTAAACCTATAGGAGCAATCTGAATTGGATTTGCAACCTATTTTTTGTTTCAATAAGATCCACAATGCAGCAATGGATCTCATTTAGATATTTCCATTAGTTTCAGTTAACATAACTATTGAGTAATCAAGCAAAACTCATACGACTTCTCTTTTCCTATACAAAAAAAATAAAAAATAACCCATGAATTTCCTAGAACACTGACAGTGATAGAACATATTATATAAAAAAGCAAGGGTATAGTTCGGTTTCGTTAACTGAAACTGACAGATAGACCTAATTGAGAATATTGACACATTGGGGATTCAAATGAAATTAAAAAAATAGGTTGGAGACCCAACAAAGAATACTTATATTGGTTTGGGAACTTTTGGTAAGTTTGCCCTAAAATTAATTAGTCAATCTTTTTTTAACTTGAAAACTTACCTGTAAAGCTACTCTTGACATGTTTTTAGCGACATTAGACTCAAGTGATCAAAGGCATATAAGTGTTGGGGCTATGTTTTGATTGGAAACATATTAGCAAGATATACTACCAAATACAGTTTTTGCTAGCCGCATGTTTTTTTAATCAAGATATATAGGAAGACAAACTAGCCTCTAGGTCCTAACTTAAGGGACAATGGTTCTGTTACAGCTGGGGAAGTATTGTACAACTATTATAGTCATTATAGTGCAGTTTAAGGGTGGTCGGCAGGTGCATGGAAACGTGTAATGCATGTGGGAAGGAGTATATAAGGGTGGAGAGGATTACATAAAGGGCACGAAAGAAATAACAGAATCATTTAACTCTTAATTCTCTGTTTCTCTCTTCTCCTCCCCTGCTTCTTACCTTCTGCTTCATTTTGTTAAGCCAAGCTTAACAGGTTCAGATTCGGAGGATGTGATCGAATTCTTTATGATTTTTGTAACCTTTTTTTATTTGATTTTTTTAAATTAAGAAAAGCTCATGGTAATTTTTTGGCGCATTAATTCACTAACCTTTACAATAATTAGTTTAATATTTGGATTGTTGATATTTCTGCAAGCTTGCATGAAAATATCTACTAGGAGAATGATCTTGGGAACAATTATACTTCACTAGAGACAGATCAGAGAATGAGTTAAAAATTTAAAGACATGTTGAATTAATTTCCCCAATTTTTATACTCATCAAAGAATACCATGTTATTAAGTTTATGCTTGAACTAGTTATAAATTATTCTCTAATTTATTGAAATGAATAAATTAGTTCTTTCTATGATGAGAAATAATTTGACAGTCCTTCTACCAGCATTTACCTAACAGATTTGTTACTTTTTACATAAATACCTAGACTCTTTTCATGTCTAGATAGCCTCTATGTTCTCTCCTCATTTCTCTCACTCCATACTCCATCGTCACCACCATATCGAAGAAGTACAAGTAGAGAAACCACAACAAAACCCCAGATCTTGTAATAGGATTTAACTCAACTGTTAGAAATCTGTACAGTTCCACTGAAATTTACATATACAAGGAAGAATTAATGTTTCCATCTCAACATGTATAGCAAATTGCTTTTCTCACACAAATTCACTTAATTCTATCCCTACCGATGGTGATTGTTGTGCTAATAATGGAAGAGAGAGGAGGGGAGGGAGAGACAGAGGTGAAGATGAAGAAGTGAATAAAGGTTGGCAATGGTTGTTATTGTACTTGCTAAGGCAAAAAGAAGAGGTGAGTCCGAGGTAAAAAGATGAGGTTGACAATGGACACTGATAAGTTTTGGGCAGAATCATTGGCATGTGAAATCTGAAATCTAATTTTGTTGTCTATTTGTTCAGGGACCTTTATTGTGGTTTTTTATTTTCCTTTTTCATTTTGGTTTTCCATTTTTTGTAGGAAAAGATGACAGGATTTTGAAATCTAAAGGAGCTCAAAAGGCATAAGCTTGGATTTTCTTAATTATAATAATATTTTTTTAAAATTCTTTTCCTTTTTCTTTTCAATTTATATATTTATTAATCCAAAAATAAAAGAGAAATAGGTGATAGGAAATAAATAATTAGAAGAAAGGGCATTTTTTGAAAAAACTACTAAATCAATGACAGCACATCACCATATTTATCAAGGAAGAATAACGAGATACTAAGTAATTAATCGATACAAAACCACAAGTGTTGAATTATTTTTCATAAAAGAGGGACTAATTAATTAAGCTATAGGAACTAATTTATAGGTAAGACTTTATACTAAATGTTTACCTATAGTCAATTCAAGCAACAAAATTATATGACGTACCGGTGGTGCTCCAAGTGCCACTTGAAAGTTAAATCTCCGTACAAGCATGGAAACGGCCACTACAGCCTATAAATCAGTGTAATGAACAATTAGCTTTTACATTGCAAATCACAAACGATTGAATGATAAACATCACAAGTTCCAGTAAAGGATAATATGACAGTAAATCATGTTATATTGAATCCATCTGGAAACAAATTACCTCAAATGAAGCAAACATGTCACCTACGCATTTCCGTGGTCCTCCACCGAAGGGCAAATAGCTGGAACATTGTATAATGGTGTCATGGATTAGATATCATGTCGTCGTGACTAAAATAGCAACGTGAAAATAGCTGCTATCACTGGAAAAAAAAAAACATAATAGTTTCTTGGAGAATAACTAAAGTCCAAGTCCATAATGCAAACTAAATTAGGACACTTTTGAGGTTAGGTATGCCTCTTGCTTCTTAGATGACGAAGCCTTTTGAGAAAGCCTATGGTCACTGGGTTGGATTTGCTTTAACTTGCGAGGACTACGTAACAAATATACCTAGTTGGTTTGGGGGAGGTATTAAGCTTCAGGCAGCCATTAAATACTTGTGGCAAAACAGCAGACCTCAAGTACCATATCGAAAAATTAGACATGTTGTGGAACACAGCATAACTTGATTAAAAATGCACTAATAATGATCTTGCTGGTCTTGGAAAGCATACGAAATGACCAGTGACCATGTATTTCCCAGAAAACCTACAAGAAGACTTTGGCCTGGCTGGTTCCGAAGAACACAACCAACTTCAACCACCCTCTAGTACCACGACCACAAGGACAATTCCATTTATCACCAGAACTACCATCTAGTTCCACAGCCACATGAACAATTCCATTTCTCACCAGAACACCACATCATTTTCAACAAACACATACCAGAAAACAACAACACATAAACACCAGAGGACACCTCAAATACAAACCTAACAACCCCAACAAGGCCTGCCTACTCCAAACCATACCACAAACACCAACCAGCCTAGAAAACCCAAACTGCTTTACAACCAAAGCAGAGCCACCAAACATATTGACTTTGATTTTAAAAAATAGGAAATTAGCTCAATTAGTTCTTAATATTTATGTCTAGTCTTCAGCTTTCCCCTACAAGTGTAATTGCTTCCAATTTATCCATAAATATATGGTCATCCTCCAATCTATTTTATCTCATATATTTTCATCCAAATTGGCAAAAATACCCTCATATGAAAAAACCAAATCAAAATGCTACACTTCCATCTAACACCTGTAGAAGCCCTTGTGGAAATGTTTTTTTAGTGCAACTCAAAAATTATGTCATGATTTTAGGGGTTTAGTGCTATCTATTTTTGGAGATGTAGTGTCCAACAGCAAAGACCTGGGGTGTCCTTATAGAGGGGATGGAAAAGAAACTAGCTTTACAAGGCTCTACTGATGCTAGTCTACAATTTATAGAGATCAAGTATATGCATAAACTCCTATTGAATACTTTTGAAATGACTAAAGCACAACAATGTAGCCAAAAAATGATGGACAAGAAGGTTGTCTCCTATCTCAAATCAAAGAACAAGATTCTAGCTTATCTAAAATACTTGTTGAGTATCAAGCAGCTTTTGCAGAGCTTACTAGGTTGCCTCCTGCAAGGATACATGATCATGGAATCCCACTAATGGAAGAAGAACCAATGAGTTTTACACCTTTTTATTGTTTACAAAAAGATGTGCTAGAAAAGGTTGTAACTTAATCAATACAATTTTGCATAATAAAACCAAACAACATACCATATTTTCCCAATGGTTTCGATTAGGATTAAAGACAACACATATAGACTCTACGTTGATTACAAGGCACTCAACCGACTATAAATACCAGGCTTCATATTTTCAAATAATTTATTTTAATTTCTTAAAAAATCTTATTTCTTAAAAAAAATCTCTTAAATTTTAGTGATGTGTAATGTCAATTCAAACAACACAACAATAGATTACTACAAAGTTAGATGATTTTTGTCTTAGTAAAGCATAATTTTTCATAATCAAATAGTTTAATATGTCCAATCTCACAAAACAACACAATATATGATATAAACAAAAACAACACAAAAAAAACACAGAATTATGCTAAAAATGGAATCACATAGAAATCCTAAATTGAAATTTTATTACTTAATATTTTCTATTTAGATAGTCTAACTCTCTAGATCGTTTAAAACTCCTTAAATATATCTAAAAATTAATCTAAACAAACTAAAAAACTTGAAAATAAATAATAAGTAATAAAATTCTTAAACAAAGCTTGAAAAATAATAAAAAATTTCTAAATCAATTATAAAAAAATCCTCCACTAGTTATAAAAGTATAGCAAATCTTGAACATTAACTTATAGGCATTATCGAAAGGTCTTCCTGATTTTCAATTACTGTGATATTTTAACCTTATACGAAACAATGTCTCTAGAATTTCCTGGTAAAATTTCAGCTCGATCCAATGGTCAAATTAAAAATTATGTTTAATAACATAAAACTACATGTAAGGGAAAAAATCTTTTACATCGGTGTCCTTGTGATGGAAAAAACTTATCCTTGAGTTCAAATTGTTCATGCCTCAATCTTATAGATATCCAATCAAGACTTTTCATCCCTTTTTGTTTCTTCTCTTCAAGTATATAATAATTTGACATCAACTTCAAACTCTTCATGTTAAAATTTGTATAAAAGACAACAATTTACATATTATTTATCTTCCATCGACTTCTATAGTAATGAATTGCAAACCTTAAACTTATTCCATCAATATGTGTAGTGTTCATATAACCTATGAACACATCTACATTTATGATAACAATAACAATAACCTTGTAATCAAATGATCAACAGTCAAAATCAATAATTTTTTTAGCATCTTTTATGTTTACCTTGCACTTAACCTCTATCTCATCAACAAGAACATCATCAATGATATCATTAGCATTATTGTCATTTGTTATGATATAGTCATCAACATAATCATCATAAATTGGTGGAGAATATCAATTCACGTCTATCTTACCATAAAAAAGATCACCAAAATCTTCACGATACTCATCCCGATCAAGAACTTACTTCCTCTATTCATGCTTTCGAAACGGGTTTTCAAAACAAGTAATGGATCCATGATCCCCCAAGCTCCTCACCTCCACCAACCGACAAGTTAATTTTGCAATTTGTCTTTGCATGTTTTCTATCACTAGTTTCTAAACATCTCTTTTTAATTTTGTTATTTGTCTCTTTATGTCTTCTATCATTAACTCCTAACGTTTCTCTTCTGAAAGAGGACCTCTTCATCTCCTTTTACCTTAACACATTCTGCTTTGCGACTTCTTTCAACTATTATTATTTAAAAACATACAACAAACAAAATAACTTGGGATTTTAGCACATAGTAAGCAATAACTTGGGATAGCTGGGCTTTGATACTAACTGGCGTAGATGAAAACAACACAAGAAAGACAACAAGCACAAGAACACAAAATTATGCTAAAAAATGGATCATATAGAAACATTAGTTTGAAATTTTATTACTGAATATTTTTTGTCCAGGTAATCTACCTTTATAAGAAGTTTACAACTCCTTAAGTAAATCTAAAAATTAACCTAAACAAGCTAGGAAACCTGGAAAAAAAAAAAAGCAATAAAAATCCTAAACAAAACTTGAAAGATAATAAAAGAATTTTAAACCAAATAAAAAACAAAAATCTTAAGCCAACTAGGAAAATATAGCAAATGCCGAACATTAACTTGTGGACATTACCGGAAGGCCTTTTTTATTTTCAATACTGTGAAATTTTAACCCTATAGAAAATAGAACCTCTAGAATCTCCTAGCAAAGTTTCAACTCAATCCAATAATCAAATGAAAAATTATATTAAGTAACAAAACTATGCATTAAATTTTTTTTCCTGCATCAACATAATAAAGCACAACACAACATGCATGGCCCAAACAAGCCCTTAGTCTTTGATGGCGAGTTACCTAAAGCCCAAAACTTGGGAGCATAACGGTGGCCCATTGTTTTAAATTAGGTGACCTTTTTCATATAACAATTCAACCTATTTTCTTTTGGCAAAAATGGCCCAACACTTTAATTCATGGCTTAACTTATCTTTATTGTAATAATTAAAAAATATTTCTACTTCTTTGAAAAATCACTTGTCTTGAAATTTTCCTTCAAAATGAAATCAAAATATTATAGTTTAAACATGCAACAACCTAAAATATTGTACCAATTAAACTTACTCTCCTAATCCACGAAGTGATCCAAGTTCATCCTACTCAAATCCAATATCACAATATGAATGTTCCATGTTTCTGGTAACTATATTTGGACAGTTTTGATGAATGCCATTAAACTCGTTAACCTAGGCCTTCTAAGCAAAATGTGAACATAATCCATAAAAATCCTATCACGCTAAAAAATTTGCTAATACTATCAAGCTTAGTTGTTTTTCTAAAACACCACTTCATGGAAAATTAAGGAATCATTTTTAGAATTAAGGAATCATGTTTATTGAATTCTAATTTTCCAGATTATAAAAAAAGGATTTGCTTGGCTTACATTTAAAATAACTGGAAAAGGATTGATTTACCCACAAACTATGTTTGTCCCAATTGAGTCTCAATCAATTGATTGTCCAAATTGAGCTCCTTTTCTAAGGATTGGTTCAATTAACTTCCTAATGTTACCTAGACTTGAAAAGTCTATTGATTTTCATGAGATTCACATGTGCATTTAGTTTTAGTTAGGCCTTGGCACAAAATAGATGCTTCATAAAACATTTGGGGCTGAATATTCATGACAAGTAACTATTGCTACTATAACTCAAACACATGATGCATGTGAATGAACGAATACAAAAAGAGATTTTCATCCCTTTGTGTGTTAAAAGGCTCAAGCAAACATGTTTTGATTTTTAGCTCCACGATGATTCAAGGGAGCCTCAAGTTCATGCCAAAAATAGGCTAAAGTTAAAGGCACATACGAAGTCATGTGTAAAATTAATGCCTTCATTAATAATTCATGATAAAGGTTAATTGAGTAAAATCTCAATAAATGGGGTACTTGGTGGAGAGAATAGATAGCTTTGGGAGTCAACTAGGATATATATAATAGTTTGAGAGCAAATTTTTCCCTTCTCATAAAATAATTAAAGAAATGAAAATTAAGAATTAGTTGAACTAAATTAGAGAATAAAAAACATGTTTTTCCAAGAAAACAATTTACACTTTCATCTAATAAACATGTTTCTATGACTTTCTTTTTCTTGGAAAAAAATTCTAGCTTTCTCACAAATAAACAAAATTTAGTCTTTCACCTCCTATTGAGAACCAAGCTTCTTGGTACCAGCAGCATCTATTGCTGTTATACAAAGCTTCACGCAACATTGGACACTAGTCCAGAATGTGCCTTTTCTTTGTCATTCTTCCTTGACCTATCTAGACATCATTACCTGATGCAACATCAATCTCTCTCCAACCGTAAGAGCTAATTCAATCTTCTTGCCATCCTTACTACGTGACCTATACAATTCAGATTCACCATCCTCAAAATCCCTGCTTCTGCCTCAACCATGTTTGTTCTTCCATCTTGCCTTTCTTTTAGACGTTCACGAGACCAATGGTCACCATACAACAAGAAACAGCTATCCAGAATATAAAGCCCTTTGTTTATTTGGAGGTCACTCTTTTAACAATCCAAATCAATTTTTGTGGCCTTTGCAAAGCTGTTTGGATAAGATCCATGCTGTTTTGGATTCATAAAGAGCATTCGATGCTTCAGCAGCAATAAAACCCATTCGTTCATCAAAACTCTTCTTTACAAATGCTCTTTTAGCTTTTCCTGCTAAATTAATAAGCCCCCTCCACAGTCCAAACCCTATATGCCAATAAATGACCCCAAATTAATATTTTTTCCCCAACAAGAATTGAGATGTAACAACTTTTTCAGGTTATGTCAAACCATTCTGCAAATACAACTCATCAAAATCTCTCATACACACCTCCAATAAATGACCTTTTGTCACATATTTTGGTAACCTCTATAACAAATTCTACTTGTAAGCAACAGATAAGAACATTTCCTTCAATTAGTTTGCTATGTTCGCACCATCAAATTCCTGACGACAACCACATTTCCTCTAACCTGTCCCACCAACCATCAAAAACACCACTGTAACAAGATATATGCAGTCAAAGAAATTATCCATCATAGCCAATTTAAAAGATGATTCGGACCTTTTTAACTAGCAAAGCCAGCAACATCCATCTTAATCCCCGATCTCAAAATCATCATTTACTTATTATGATGGTGACACCCTAGGATTAACATTTCAACATCGTCTCAATGCAACCCTAGTGGTTGTAGTTTGCTTTTGAAATCATCATGAAAAGGATCGACATCATCATTCACAGCATGCAAACTATCTTTCCATGCCTCTGGGTCCAAGCCTTCATTCATGTTTCCTTTTGTACAAAACTTTGCTCATGCAGTCGATTTTTTCCCAGCACACAACCATCAATAGGTTGCTCTCAACACAGCATCTACTATGTTAGGTAAGCCACTTATGTTGACAATCCAATATAAGATCATCCCTTTATCTCATGTTTAAACTCCCTAGTCTTGCCACAATCAATACATATTCCCGAGCCTCAAAGACATGCTTTGATCCAAAAACTTGGTGCAGCCAACACAAAGGACAAACTAATAGCACTAAAAGATTTTTTAGATCTAAAGTTAACACTTAAATAAGTAAATAAAAAGTAGTAAAAGCATACAATATTTTACATAAGTCGATAAAAACTAACACTTGAATAACCTTAATATCAAACTCACCAAAATTTCCAACTTCCTTTCATGTACTCTTTTATATTAAAACACAAGAAAAAGGATTACCAACTAAAATCTCAGGGGCAACAAACTAAGTTTCCATAAAAAAAATTAAAGATGCATAAAAATACTCCCTAAATCATCTCCAAACCATTTTTCTTCCCCCACACAAATAAATCTTATGCCTACTAGGTTCAATAGTTCCACAACCTATGAAAGAGACGTTGGCAGTTGTTCTAGTTGTTGTCAATTTCAGGATCAATACCAATCATTAAAACCTCAAATACTTGCATGCGCCCAAGATAATTATCACTAGTCAACATGTGTGGTTGACTAGTTTCTAGGGTTTGACTATGAAATTATCTGCAAGAATAGAAAGGATCACCTGGTGGGCTACTGCACCTTCCAGATCACCTAGTGACCTAGCTTACTAACTCTTGTCAAAGAATCATCTCAACTCAATAACTTAAGTTGTTAGGTGAAGTCTCAAGATATAATTTATATTACTTATCCCCTCAATACATGTTGACTTAATAGATAGGGTTAGAGCATCTTAGGAAGCAGATGCTACTATCCAGACTCTTATCCCAAGAACTGGAAGCCAATCCAGGTTCATATCTTACTTATTTATGGCATCATGGTATTGAGCATAAGGGGCTAGTTGGTAGCAAGTCAAGGGCTAGTTGGTAGTGGGGCAGGTTCCTATGATTCAACAAAACATTATCAAGTTATTACACAGGAATGTTGCAGGGGACCACTGGGAGATAACAATTACTCAAGGTCAGTGAGTTAGTCTTTTGGAAGAAACAATAGAAACACATCATGTGGTTTGTTAAAGCAACCTATAAACCTAACAAGTCAATCCGTTGCAAACCCTTTGCAGTCTCTACTAGTCACTAAGGCTTTACTCTCTGACATCATCATGGATCTTATTGAAAGTTTGTCAAAGTCTAATGGAAGAGGTGAGCTTTGTGCTTGATGGTAGATTGATTAAAAGTGCCCATTTCATTAGTGTCTCGACCTTATCTGCACCAACAGTACCTAAATGCTTCATAGCAATCCCTTTATAGGATGCCAACCACAATCATCTTTGAGAAGGATCCTAATCCTTTTGGAAGGAACTTCGTTCTTCGAGAAGAGTGGAACTAGAGTCTCAACAGCATACTGTCCATAGTGTAATAGACAAGCAAACATTTTCAATAAATATTTGGAGACCTAATTGAGGTGTATGATTAGAGAGGCACCAACTGAATAGAACAAATGGCTTTACTTGCTGATTTGTGATACAATACTAACTACCATACTATAAATAAGGTTTCACATTGAGATTTTATATGCTCAACCTCATCAATCACAAACCCTATTTTGCTTGAGATTTTCCAGTTGAAGTATTTGACTCTTATTTGAATTAAAAAAGGAGAACATGATCAAATTATGCGGAGAATAATTCAAGGAACAACAGGGATGGTGCATATAGCTAACAAAGGAGGATTAAAAGGATCTTACAAGTTGGTGATCGGTTTCATTTAAGACTAAAACCTTACAAACATGGTATAAAGGTTTTTGCGCCGTTTAACAAGTTTAAGCAAAGAACTATGATCCATTAAAAAATTACAAGGAGATACCAGTTATTCACTTATGTTCTTCAACTTGAATTCCAAATGGGAGAACTGCTACAATCTCTATTACTCTATACACAATTGTGATTGAAATGAACTGAAACGAAGAAAAAAGATGAAGATGGTTGATGGCAAGAAAAATGAAAAAAACAATTGGAAGTTCATTTCGATTAAGTGTCGTGATCACACCATCATGGTCAACAAAAATATTAATTGTTCATTATTTGGTTTACAAGGAGATCTTAACTCGAGTCTTGTAGGATATGAAGATGCAACATGCCTACTGAATTATAGCTCTTTAGCAAGACTGAGTTTTTTATGAAAATTGTACTATGAGTTAGAAAAGACTAAAAATGTAAAACTATAATAATACAAAATCATGTGATTTAGATGATAATTTGACATGATAGGGTGTATAGTAACTGAGCATTTAAAATATATTATGCAATGATTATTGAGAAAGCCATCAAGTCACAATGTTGCAATAAAATTGTTCAATGAGTTAGACAACCTAAATATTAGTGAGCATAATCACATAATGGTCGCAAAATAATTACCAATCTAACAACTTAATTGGCGGATCAAAATCACCATACATCTCTGTATGGTAGAGGGGTACAATTACAGCTTTTTTTATTTATTTATAAGAGCTGGTACCAAATCATTTTGGTACAAGGACATATGGTGATTTTAATCCCTTTTGCTCAGAAACTTAGTCCTGAAAAGATTAATCACACTATGCACTTCCATCTTTGTAGTGTGTTCAACTAACTCAATTTGTTGATATTCTTCATATGCAAATTTATCCTCTCCAAATTGCATTAGAGCTGGGTTTTCTTTTTCTTTTCTCCCTTGCAATCAAGTTCCTAATTTGTTGTATGCAAACTATTTACTAGAGAGCTATGCATCACTTACATGATTTTGTTAGAAGCAATCAAACTTATTAGAATAAATAAAATTGAAATTTGCCACCTTTTCATTCTATTTGTAGACATGATGTAATAAAGTCACAGATGAAGTAAAAAATGGGTGAAATCCATTTAATTCATGCACTATGAGATAACATTGGGCAACATACCAGAAATTTTGGTTTGTTTCATTTGGATTGAGCCCATCTAAAGGCCATCTATCAGGAATGAATTTATCTGCATCATCCCAAAGAATTGGACTGCGGTGGAGGTTCCAGATCGAAATAAATATATCCTCACCCCTGTCCACCAACAAGACAATAACATTAACTTTTGCATCCATCAGTATTGTTGTTTGTTACTAAACCTTAGCATTTTAATCAATGATTATGAGGCAAATCCAGAAAATCATTGCGCAAGAATTCCATAGAAAAATGACAGTATAAATGAGATTGAGTAAAATTAATCAAACATCATCTTCCTTAATAAACTTCTTAGGGAATATAATTACTAGCAGAAGTCTAATTTTGAAGCATCATAATAACATTTGTAATAATAAGAATAATGAAATGTGGACTGGGAATTTGGGAACAAGGACCAAACCTGTTGATGAGATAGCAAACATTTACTACCTATATAGGTTTGTAATGAACATTGATTGCAGTGAGAGAACTTTAGTGATGCAGTTAATGGGAATACATTAAATGTGTTACTAGATCCATGTGTTCTAAAATAAGTTAGATAATAATTTATTAATTTTTTAATTTTTTAATTTTTTAATTTTATTAAAAAAAATAAGGGCCAAATCTGACAGATAAAAAAGTTGAAGGAGATAAAATTAAAAAAAAAATTATAATTTCATAAATTATTTTAAAAAAAATAGTAATAAAAAAATGGAGACCATATCTAATAGATAAAAAAAATTAAAAGATGATGAAATTAAAATAAAAGATTAATTTCATAAATTATTTCAAATAAAATACATAGCAATAAAAAAAATGAAACCAAATATAATAGATAAAAAATTTCAATTAAGAAAAAAATAAGAGAAAAACAAATCGCAATCAAAAAAATAATGATCAAAGCTGGTATAAAATCAAATTCTAAGATACGAAATTGAAAACAAAATTAAAACAAAATATATAGCAATCAAAAGATTGAGGACCAAATTTTATATAATTAACAAATAACAAGATATTTTTGAATTTTTTTGCATCTTCTTGAAAGTGTTTTCCTATCAAAATAAAAAAAAAAAAAACATTTTCCCGTAAACCAAGTCAAATTTCCATTTGATTGGAAAGTGTTTTCTATTAACCAACTTTCCTAATGATAAACAAATACAAGAAAGTTTGAAAAATAATTTTTAAATAAACAGGAACTTAGTTTAAATTGAATTCTAGGTGACAAGTGTCATGGCATTTCTAAGTTTCCACCACATCGGTTGGAAATGGATGGCTAGATGCCCTGGCATCAAGGAGAAGAAAAAAAAGTGGTATTAATTCAACACTCATTGTTATAGTTTGCTTAGCTGAATTAAACATTAAAAGAGACCTTAATGTCATAACCAAACTCCCTATGTGGAATAATTTAATTTGGAGGCAGATTATAAAAGGTATAATTTGTTGTGAAAAAACTTAGAATGATTGAAGGGGCTAAAGAAACGATGAGCAACATGTTAATAAAATTGCAAGATGAAGAATACAAAAGCAGTAGGGCCTAGTTAGCAGATGGACAGATGATAGCGAATCCTATCACATAGACAATGAAACTGATACTCATTCCTTGCAGAGGAAAGGCAAACTCTTCTATATGAGAAAGCCATGTGTAAGAAGACTTTTTTTTATCAAAAATTAAAATATTGTGGATTTGAAGTTTTAACATTGATAATCCACTGGGAACATGATTGAATTTCAAAATTTAAGTAATTAGTTAGCCGCCAAGAATATTGGAAGTATGGTATATTATAAGCACAATTATCTCTTAAGCTTGAGCTTAACAATTAAGCTCCATTATTCCAATAAGAACCCCAGTTGTTAATACTTTGGTTTCATTTGGAGGTCTAAGTCCAAAGCCTAGAAGGAGTGGATCGGGTGAGGATATAGAGATGAGGAAGTGATATTGCCCCTTATGTAGCCCAAAGCTTATTAGGCCTCCCAACGAATGAAGGTAAAAATAATGCACGAATGGCAAGTGTTCGAGCAATGTTGAAGTTTGTATTTCTAGTGAAGAAACATTAATGATTAAAAAAAAATGTTATAACAATCAATAGTTAAGCCTGAACTCAAACAAAGTAAAACATGGAAGTGTATTTGTAACTCCTATTGATCCTATCTTTGATATCTCTATGGTAAAGTGTTATCAATTTATGGAAGCAATATCATAAGGGTATGATGAGTTCATAAAGTACAAAGATCATAGCCAAAATGGTTGTAGCACTCCACTGATAAAATGGCTTTGTAGTAGCTCAAAAACTCATACGCATGAACTCTTAAAAGAGAGCACTAAGTGGATTAATTAAACCCCAAGAGACCAACAACCATAATAAAATTTATCATCATCCTTAAATATAACAATCCTTAAATATAACAAAATGACAGTTTAATTCATTTTTTAGAAGTTAAAAATTTGAAAGGGTGAGTTGCTAACCTAACAAGTTTCCATCTTAAGAAATAACATTATCACAAAACAAAATGACCCCTAAGTGTGGAGGTGAATTGCTAACCCAATCATGGTATCAATTGGTTTTACCATTTTTTATAAGCACTTCAATTGTTATATATGCAAATCTAAGAATATACACTAATTTACATTTATTTTGATAATACAACAGGGATTTAATATCTAAAATGACATAGGGGTGTTCTTTAATGGTTCTATTGATGTTGGGTTATTTGAGTTTATGTTGGCAATGAAAATGGATGAAGTTTTTGAAGTTGTTTACTACCAACCCATAAACCAAATTTGCATGTCTTCATTGCAAGGAAAAATAAGTCTAGAATACGTGGTTTTCAAGTTTAGATTATGATCTTTTCAAATTGTACAACCATGCATGCATTGGAGTTTTCTACACTAAGTTATGTCTGTTTTAGTTTTTAAGCTTTAAATATGTCAATTTGTGTTTCTTAGAAGTCAAGAAAGTGTGTTAGTTAACATTTGTCTAGTTTTCTATCAAAGTCATTTGTTTTGATCTTAATTATGTTATTTTGGGTTTTCTCTAGACTTAAGAGGTTTGTTATTTTATATCTGTTTTAATTGTTAAAAGCTTTCTAAGTATCTTTGTTTCTTACAAGTCAAGAACATGTGCTTGTTAAAATTGAACTTGTCAATGTTTTTAACAATATCTATAAACATATTTAATTAATTCAGAATATAATAAAGTTGATAAAGATGAGAGAATTGATTTGTTCTTTCATAATAATTTAAAGAACATCTATAACATGAAAAGTAATGTAACCGATATTAAAGGATTCCAATTCAAGGCTTGCATAAAGGATCATGAAAATGTTTTAATTGGACTTCCACGAGATCAGGAAAAGAACTATATGAACTCAAGGATGAGTTTTTTTCAACCGGGGGAACAAGGCACATGAATCTTCTAATGTCCTATTGATATGGGGTTACTTGAGTTTGTATTGGCAATGCAAATGGGTGAAGTTTTTGACGCATGGAAAAAATAAGTTTACAATATGTGGTTTTCAAGTCCAGAATGTGATCTTTTCATATTGGAGTTTCTACAGGAAGTCATGTTTGTTTTATTTTTTAAGTTTTTAAGTGTTTGTTTATGTTTTTTAGAAGTCAAAAATGTGTGCTAGTTAATATTTGTCTAGTATTTTTTTTTGTCAAAGTCATTTATTTTAGTTTTAATTATGTTAATTTGGGTTTTCCCTATACTTGAAGGGTTGTTCCAAGTATACATTTATGATCCAGACCATATATAGGAATCTTTGGCAAATATTTGAATTGAAAGTCTTTGACTTGGTCTACTGACAAACTATCAAGTTTTGTATCTCTTTTATGAGAAATGAACTTATACCTTAACTCTATATATCTAAAGTGGTGATTTATTCTATATATTTAGAATAGTGAATCTATCCTCTTATGTTTTGAATTTTAGAGTGTTTAGCGAAAAAATTTCTTCGTATGTTAACTGTTATGTTTCCATATTTATAATATCTCGGTATCATAAAGGTATAACTGAAAATTTTGAATGTCAACTTTGAGTATGGATCATTAATTAATTGCATCCAATTCAGTTACAATTCCTTCCAGAACTCCTTCCAAAGTCTTCCATGAAATTAGAAGGCAAAGTTCTTAAAAAAATACATGGTTTAATGACCTTTTGTAAACCTAAACTATTAAGGTTGTGGCATATTAAGGAGCATACAGATTTGATTAGTTTTGTCCTCGAACTATAATGTTACTATACCTCCATTTAATTTGATCTTTGATAGTAACCAAGAACCCCTTTTTAAATATTCATATTTTGACATTTTTAATTGAATTTTTTTATAGATATTAATAAAGAAAATTAATTCATTTTCACAAATAATTTCAAAAAATTTTGAAGTCAAATTTTTTTTTTTTTTTAATCTTCAGAGCAAGACAAGTTCAATAAATTATGAAAAATATAAACTAAACTAGAATTATCTCAAAGCACTAAGAAGGTTATGTGAATTTACAAGATAATATTAGTGTGGTTCTCAAAATGTTTCGATAAATGTTCCTCAAAATTAACCTATATTAAGTTTGCCGATAAAATTTGGGACCATCCCAAATTATTTTTCTACTTTTTTCAATATTTAATATTTAAGAAAAATATAAAAAAATGCTTCTTGATCTTAGTCTTTAAAATGTGAAAATTTCCATTTTTTTAGTATATTCAATTTTCATTAGCATGTGAAGATTTTCAATTTCAAATACCAAACTTGAATTTTTTTAAAAAAAAAAGATTTTTATAAATGATAAAAGTTAAATCAATCAAAGAGACAATATTTGCCCAAAACATAATAGTTGAATAATAAAATTAACCAAATTAATAATACAGACCTCAATGTGCCAAAACCCTAATAGTTTAGGGCAAAAGAAGCCATTGAACAAGGAGTAAATTATTATTTGATTCGTGTGTGGCTAAGTTTACAGATTAGTAAAATAATTACTTAGTCTCTTTAATTTAAAAAACTAAATATTGAGTCCATGTGTTTTAATATTTGATTGTAACTTAATAATTTTGTTGGTTTTCATGACAATTATTTTTTTTTCTATAATGTCTTTCATCTGTAATCAAATTTTACAATCTCACCGACTATAAACAAAATTATAGGCATTTAAAAATGATAATTTAAAAATTTTAAAAAGAATTAATATTTAATTATGATCAAGGACTAACTTATGCTTTTCAAAACCAAAGAGACTAAATTATAATTTACTTTTTTAAAAAATAACTTACAGTAGAAAACCATGTGTGGGCATGGAGAAAAAGAACATGGATACTCTTTTCTCTGGGAAATTCTCTGGTTTAGCTTTGGACGGGTGCTTTCGTTATAGTGATTTCACAACAACAAGTGTAATGATATAGAAGGGTATTGGAGACTGGAGAGCAATTGAAAGTGATTCAACGAGAAGGTCCTGGGAATTTGAACACGGCTTCATGAAGGTATGAATTTATGTTTATTGTTTGATTAACATGAAGTACTTCAATACAATATGGATTAGAGAACAAAATTTAGACTAACAATGGAAAACAAAAATCTAGACTGAAAAATGAAGGAAAAGCTCAATAAAATCTGTTTCATATCCTTGAGTAAAAAAAAACCCTCCACAATTTACTTTCTATAATTAAAATCCCTCTTCGATATACGCCATGTGTTTTCTTAGTAGAAAATCTTTACTCCATCTTCACAATAATTTGATTTGAATCCAAAAATACTGACAACAATGCTTTGAAACTCTTGATACTAGCTAATTTTGGGATTTATAAAGGCATATTAGCATTTATGTTTTCGGATTAGATACCACAATCTACTCTCTCAGTTGTGCCTGAATTTCAATGAAACATGTCATGCTCTAGATGAGAAAGTGACAGAAAAATGCATATCCAATAACCAGAAAATTCAGAGTTGACTGTGCATCAGTGGAATTACCTTTCTATGGGGTACTTTCCGAGCATGTCACCCTCAAGAGAGCGACGAATCAAGACTGGTGGTTGTGGATAGAGCCTCAATGACTGCAAAAAGATTGGGAAATAAGACTTCAAGCCATAATGTGATACGAAAGATTCACTAGAAAATAAATATGAAAAGAACAATGTTAGTCTTCTTACTTCATTAATTACTCGAGTTGTGTACTTTAGTTTCTTCATGTCTTCTATGGTTGGAAATCGATCCCCTAGAACACAATCAACCTAAATATTACAAAGAGAAATAGTTAAGATAAAAATCATATGACTGGAAGATTCAAAGCATGGTGCATGAAACTCTATGATACCTCATTTTGGAGCTTGGACATAACTACTGGCTCCTGCAACCATATGAAAGAATACAATTACGATAATAACCTCCAATCATCATATATTTTGAGCCTGTGTGAATGCTTACCGGTGTATGCATCTAATCCTAGTTTGATGAGTTACTTTTTTTGCACAATGTTTAAAATAATATATTTTCCAAAAAAGAAAAATTGTTGAAAAACTAGAAGGCTTCAAGATGGTAATGAAGATATTGGCAATGTATTAATTCTTTTGCTCAATGTATCATTTTTTTTCCTAAAAAAATGCTTTGTTATATTTGCAATGTGCAAAAAAAAACTTTAGAATCATGAACAACAACCACCACCAAGCTTCACTGGAAACTTACAATCATGAACATAGCATAGAAAATTTGGTAAAAAATTCAAAGAAATTATAAACTTAAGAAATGAAAATGCAATAAAGAAAATGAGCAACATAATGAAATCACATTTGTATGTTCTTGAAACAAGTGTCGAGAGAGGCAATCGAAGAAAGAAGAGTGTATATATAAAAGAGCATTAAAGTGCATGCTCAGTTCCTACATCACCGAACCTTGACTTTGCATTACCTTTGATAAAAGATAAAAGGTCCATGTTAAAACTGCAGCAGATGTTTCATGGCCAGCTATAAGCATTGTCATCAAGTCATCACGGAGTTGCTTGCTAGAAACCTGTAAATGGCAGTAAGCAAATTTGCATTTATTTGAGCTATCAGCAAACACTTGATTAGCAAATTGCATACATCATCTCCTGATGCCAGCAGGAAGTGGAGAATACTGGGGTCTTGTTCATTCATGTATTCCTCATGGAACTGTGGATCTTCTTCATCAACCATCCTCTGCAGATGCACACATAAGCATATGAAGGAGAGATAAAACAGCACAAGGACTAATCAACTTTAGGATGTGAATCAAGTTTGTGCTACAACATTACTAATAAACTGCATGCTAACATTAGCCAAGATAGGTGAATCCAATTGTTGAGTCAGGAATTCCAATTCAAAGCTTGATCTAGGTACGTCTACAAGAAAGATGTTAACACTTCCAGATATGTCAAAGTAGGCATGAATTAGTACCATCAAGGCATATTTACAGTTTCCAGGAACGAGGAACCAACAATGCAATATCATTGTCACATACAGATCCATAAGCACGTTCATAGAAATCATGTTTACATCCACATGACAGATTCAAGTGAAGTGAAACAGGCAGTAATCACAAAACAAGCAATCAATAACTAACTTCTGGACTGATTATTCCCAATGGCAGTAGCCTCCAATTGTTAACATACTAACAAGTGCTGACTGAACAGCCTGTGCTTTTATTTTTCCCTGTTTACACCTCCAAAATAAGTATCTTTGCACCATCAGAAATAAAATTAGATCAAGCAAAAGAGGTTCTTAACTGCTATCATATCCATGGATATGTTGCATCACAGTTACATTCATATAATAATACACACACCTACTTGTATACTAAAGCACAAAGCTGCTCAAATTATTGTCATCTTTACCTTGCAAATAGCAATCAGATCATCAAGTGTATCATTGATCAGTTTGAGTGCTGCAGCAACTTTCTTTTGCTTAGGTGAAATGTCTTTCCAAATTGGGATCTCCCATATTGGAATTGGTGCAACACTTCGATCCTCTGCTTCTCTCAAAACTGTGTAAACAGCCTGCAAAAGTCGAAATACAGGAAACTAAATGTGTTAAGCGGTAACGTGCAGCAACTTCATGGAATGAAATGCACATCAGTGCAAAATAAACAATAATGAGGTTTTGAGAAAATAAGATAAAATAGAAAGAAAAAAAAGTACCTCAACTATTCCAGTATCATTTGTTAGTGAATCAAAGTCATAATTAAATACTGCCCTGCCAATGATATCCAGTGTTAAACGGGAGAAGAGGGACTCCATCTCTACATCTTCTCCATAAAAAGCAGCTTCATCTAGCTTTTTGCAAAGCCTATCTGTTGCTTCTCCAAATAAGCTAATCATGGCTGCTACATACTACAAATGAAAGGATATGAAATCTATGACCAAAGGAACTAATTTAAGACTGTCGAGAAAGAACTTTTGAGGTTCACCCAAGGTGAACCAGCTCAATGGATCAAATAGTTTCTACATCTACATTTTGTCAGAGATCTTGCTAGTCATATGCCTCATGAAAAAAGGTATGGTGCCAAAGGAATTTTTTGGTTTTTTAAACTCTTTTTTTTAACCATTAAACTCTCACTAAATAAAGCATAAGCATCATGTGAACAGCTTAATATTGGCATTCTATGACAATAAATAGAGAAACTTTATACATTCAGAGTCTTATCGTGTGAATATAGACCAATAATATCAAAGCACCAACGAGTTAATCTTGAACCTGTAAAGTAATTAGAATACCTTCTGATGCAATGAGGGCACTATAGCACGTCTTCGGACACGCCATAGCTCTCCATCTGCTGGGATGAGTCCTTTTCCCATGACAAATTCTAGAATTTCTGCTAAGATACCCTGCATAGCAAGTAAAATGAATGTCAGTGAAAATGCTCGCACATCAACTTTTAAAAGAAGGAAGGAAAAGGTAAATGAATAGATGGAAAACAATTTACTTTAGAATAAGCCTTTGAATTGTCCCTCAGTATATGTTTGGCAATGGAAGGATCGGAAACAATTAAAAACGACTGCAAACAAAAAAATGGTGGACCAAAACCCATGACTGATTTGATAAACATGCCCTCTAAGTAATCAGCTACAACTGATTTCAGAAATCTGATTTGAACAAGAAGAAAGAAACCTTGGGTCCAAAAGTCAGCCTAAAAATACCACCATATGTGAGGTAAAGCTCATACAAGGGTATGAAGAAGGGCTCACTCCTGATGGCGCTTATTTTCCCTTTCGCCTCTGGAATCTTCGGATAATCTTTGTCCAAGTCAACAGCCCATTTGAATAGAAAGTCCAGAATCTCATTTGAAATTCCCAATTTTGACAAGCCATTCCTCAATACAGATGGAAAACTAGTTGGAATGAGAAATAAAAGAGGAACAAATCGTAGCCACTATCAAAAATTAACCCGCTAGCACATTAAAAGCATGATAAAATAAAATACCCAGATTGCTGCACTGTGAACTCTCCAGAAGCAATCCTGGCAGACAATTCAGCCCGTCGTTTCTGCTCAAGAATCTTCTCTACTTTCTTCACGCCATTGTCCACAGACTCCGGCTCTCTCCCATTTGAAGAAGAAGCACAAGCTAGAATGCTACTAAATTTATATTTCCCTCCTAAACAAAAACAAAATTAGTGAAAAAGTTTTACATATAAACATAGAAAAAGATTAGATGGTAATTTGTATATCAAGGTGTCAGCAGTCAGTAGTGAAGTTAAAGAAGAGAAGAATTAATAGTCAATTATATATTAGTGACTACCATTTTGTATGGTAGGAAACGAAGATGAGGTGATGATGGGTGGGATTTGAAGCTTATGAACACAGATGGATGGTGATGATGGGACGTTAAGGAGAGAGATACTGGCAGCCATTTACTTGTCCTCTGTATGTGACAGACACAGAGTTCCAATGACAGTGCTCATACGAACATCATCGGATGGTGCGAATGTTTGTATGTTTTATCAACGCTGCCCAGACAAGAGAGCATAAGACAACATCTATAAATCCTGCCTTTCTTATCATTGTATGGCTGGCGCTCCTCGATTTCTAACCGCTACAAAACAAACTATTCCACTTGGAATCTTTCTACCAAATATACCTAAGCTAGGCTTCGCTTTAAGTACAGTGGTTTAGTAGATAGGTGTTTGCTATACATGTATTTTTACATTAGATTAGACAATTGACCGCGTGCTGCCCGCTGAAAACTTTCCAGTGTCGTAAACTTACGCTACATTTGGCATTTCGGTTTTCTTGAGAAAAAAAATAAATATATATTTAGATTATTTTAAGATATTAATATCCAAAATAAATTTTAAAAAGTAAAAAAAATATATTATTTTAATATATTTTTTAAATAAAAAATAATTTTAAAAATAATTATTATTATATTCTCTAACACGTACTTAGTCAAACTTACTTCAACAATAAAATTCATCAAACTGCGTTAAATTTCAAAATAAATCAAATAAAGATGGAACCAAGAAAAAAGGTTAAGGGGAGCTAATATGGTCCAATTAATACGAAGAGTGCACCCGTGCATCAATATGTACATATATTATGATTAATTTTTTAAAAAAATCAATATTTACTATTAATTTTAAAAAATAATTAATTTTAAAAATTGTCAAGATTCCTTTACAAGATTGAAAATTTTCAAAGAATTTTCAAGATTTGATACATTTCATATGATCATTTTAATCTTTGATATTTATCGCTATTTTATTTTATCTTACTTTTTTTTCAAAATTAACATGGGAGTGACCACTCGCTAATGAGCCATGTTTTTTTTTCTTTTAAAATATTGCTTATTTGTTAAGTTTTTTTTATTTTAAACATCAATCATTTAACCTCATCATTTTATTTTTTATATCTTTTCTTTACAACTTATTATTTTAATCTACTGAGTAATTTTATTAATTTTTTTTTATATCTTTGAAACGAGAGTATGAAGCAACTGAAAAAACATTTAGTTGAAATAAGGTTAATTTTCTATGCTCCGCGATATATCTAGGAGGATGAAATTAGCTTTTTGATTGATTAGATTATTCCAGGCATAAGTATTTTGGTTTCGGTGTGGTTTTGATTTGATTTGTGTGTATTGTACTACTTTGATGTGATAATTGATTTATTGTTATAGGATTTGTTTTCAAAATCAAATTTATTAAAGTCAAAATTGTTTTGTTATGCATTGTATACTTTTTGTGGTGGTTTTGAAGCCTTGTGTTGAATTGTATGTTTTTTGAGAAAAGGTTTTTTTTTTTAATAGTTGTTATCTTTTATAGATATCACTTTCATTTTGAGTTTTAACTTTTATTTTTATTCAAGCTTGGACTCGTTTGTGATTTCGTTCTTGTTTTGGGTTGTGATTGAAAAATCTTGTTTCCTTTAATTTGTGATTAATACCAAAAAATCTTTTGGACTTAGTAACCAATTTATTAAAACCATGAGAATTTGGCCTATATTTCAAAAAAAATACAAAAAATTATTTTGTTTCATTCAATATCTAAGTTACAAACTTATATGTAAGACGAATTTCCGATGTTAAATAAGAGAGTTTTTTTTATCATTTATTGTATATGTTCTAAATCTTTTACCAAAGATTTATTTTGTTTAATATCTAGAATTATGAATTTATACGTAAGATGTATTTTCGGTATTAAATAGAAAGGCAGGTTTTCTCTTTTTTTCGTGTTTTGACTTTAGAATGACTAGGTTTTAACTTAATAAGATAACAACCTCTTTACCAAAAAAGATTTTTCTTAAACCTTAAACAGACTAACGATTAGAAAACACAATAACCTTAGTTTTTTTTTCCAGATAAATAGCAATGCAGCTAATCCTATATAAGTTGTTTTAGGGATGGTACGTCATCTTTATTCACAACTTGTCCTCTTACCAAAACTCTAGCAAATCAATAGGTTTCTTAGTGACTATAATACTAGGTGGCGACTCTCATTTCTTTGGTTTCATTGATAAAGGATAAATAATTCTTTGTTCTTTTCGCCCATACCCTTTCATACTAATCCCGCTCTTAGAGTACAATTGTCGCAACGCTACATATGTGCGACAATTTTTATTAGTATTAATAAGATTTTATAAAAACATTTTGAAATAGTTCTATAAATGATTAACCATGTATTAAAAGACAAACACTCGTCGTTTTCTTTATAATTAATCATTAATCACTCTTTTATATAATTCCGGGTGTGTGTGTGTGTGTAATTCATAATTACAACATGCTTGAAGGATCAATCCTTGTAACATTGATCTTTAAGATCCATTACAAAGTCATGTTTTTTTTGCCTTTGCTAGTAAACATAAAGTCCAATCCCAAAAAGGTAAAACGTTACTCCTCGAAACAAACCTTTCCAAATCAAATACAATTGTACCTAAATCTATAAAGTGAAAAGATGTTACCTTACTGGAATACTAGATCGTTGAAGGTGCCACTCAACTAAAGCATGTCAACTACCATAACCAAATTTTCAATTCAAACAAATAACCTAGTATAATGATGGTAAAGTTAAACTATCCTTCCATAGATGATCAACCAGTTCTAGATTCTTAAATGAATCTTCTATATCAAGTACAATAAATCTTAGAAGAATTTTTTAGATTCTCTTAATTATAAATATGTCTTACCATACAAACTCATCTAGAAAATCAACCTCTGATATTCCTAACATTAGTTTTCAAAATGTTGATTATTCCACAAACATACCCTAACCATTACATTCAAACTCTAACCAACCTTCTTCATCAACCTCTCTAACATCCTTATATGTAATTGAAAACATCTAAAATGAGCTGAATGTTCTTGAAGTAGGTTTTGTTGTAAATAAAAAAATATTTTATTGATGATTTTTATAGAAACCATAACTTTGAGAAAAGATCTTGGTTTTTCAAAACCTTTATGGAAGAAAGACATGAAATACAAAATTGTTTTTATAATTTCATTACATTACAAAAAGTTCAAATTTTGTTTTCGACAACTTCAAATCATTTTATGTAACTGAATATCATATTCTATATCCATTTACAAAACATGCATGTCTCATAACATCTAGAAGTAAAACTTCTATATGGGAACTTGTCAGTGGTACCTTCATTAAGTATGAATATTCACCTTTAAGAAACCTCAAAAACCCTCATAATAGTTAGACTATAGATGCAGCCCCTTATAAAAACCTAAGTGATGATATCACCACAATACCAAACATATTTTCCAGCAGAATAACTTTATCAATACCAACCTCAATGCCATAAGAAAACAATTGATCAGAATACAGAAACAAATCCAAAGGACTATTGCTTCTTTAGTTAAAGTTCCAAAAACCATGGACCGAAAGCTAAAAACCCAGTATTCAAGCCATACCAAATCATATGCACTAACCAAACTTAGTTCTAAAATAACATAAATGACTTTCTTAAAGCCATTAAAGATCACTTTAAAACTTCATCCTCGACCTTGATTGCTCCTAATACCCCACAAGTCAGCAATAATCCCCGCTCCTCCACAAGCCACATAAACACTATTCAAAATTATCAAACCCAAACTTGTGATGAAGAAGCCGTTTAAGAAGAAACTCCTGAAATCAATAGACTTATTTGGAGGAATCCTACTCCAAAACAATCATTGCTCCTGATATAGCCATCCATAATGAACAAATTATTATAAACCAACACAAATTCATGGCCTCTTCCCTCTATGTTGCGATGTCGCGGTCACACAAATTAATTACCCTAACTTAAAACACACAAAATAGTATAGAGCAAGCAAGGGGTCGATCCCACGAGGAAGTTTCAAGTCAGATTTTTATGTTGTACGTTATGTAATTGGGGGGATTTGGTTTGTGATTATCTAAACTATGGCAGCTATTAAACTAGCAAACAAAATCAATTAAAACCAAAACTTATCAAGAAAACAAATCTTGGTCGTAAGCACACATCCACCTATAGAAATTAGAATCGATCCTTGAAACGAAAATTACAGTTTATGTTCTGAAATTTTATCTTTTCTTAACGTTGATTAATTAACGGATCCGTCGTATAACTAATCCTAACCAACAAACAATCAAAGTGTCCGCACTAATGATTCAATTTAATGGTAGCTTTAAGAACTAGATAATTTCATCAAGATTAACATACAAGCTGTTCGTAGCTTGTGTCACTTTGTTCAAATGTTCTCCCTAAGTTCAATAACGTAGTTCCGCCACAATTATCAAGCTTAGTTGCTTCACAAGTTCATATATCACAACTCCAATTTTGATATTAAACTTAGGATTGTTCACAACAATAACTTAGAGTCCGCTCTAGCAATCATCAACAACAATCATAGGAAATATGCATAGGAAAACAATCATATTCATTCATAACATAAACTGAAAATAAAAGGAAGAATAAATCTCACGGTTCTTGAAATCCGAAAGTTTTTGCATCCTTGCAACCAAGAAAAGAGCTTAACCTTGCATAACTATTGAACAACTACTTCTAAAGATTGAAGAGAGCATGATTTTAGGGTTTGTAGAGGAGAGAATTTGTGTTTATTCTCTGCTGGCTGCTGCCTCCTTCTGCTCTCCCTCTTTTCTGCTGGCTGCCAGCCCCTTCTCTCTTTCTTTTTATATTCTAAGAAACCCTAGTCTCTATTTTACAAAATAGTCCTCCTTTAAGTTGGCAGTTTACATTTAAGTACTTCAATAACTATTTTCCCTAAAAAGGAGAAATAGCCTTGCATGAAATCTTCAAGCTCTGACTTAGAGGAGCTAAATTTCTGATATAAAAACTTGGATGTCGGTTTAAATGCTTTGGAATGTAATTTGGACTCATTTCTTCACGAAACCTGTTTGCTCGCAGAATTCAGTTGTCATCTTTGAAAACTCTTATATCCCTCATATGACATCTTTTTTGGCAGAAATTTGGAGTGTGGATAGGTATTTGAATTAGGAATCCACGACAATTGAGTTTGCATCAATTGGACTTTTTTAGCTCCATATATTAAATTTTGAATGGCCAAAGGTCAACATTGGCAGAATGCGAGATTTGACTTTGCAGGGTGTGATTTCCATGATCTTTCTCTTTTTATTTTTCTTGCATTACATTTCCAGAAAGGTATGGATGTTAGATTTTTCCACTGGAATCACTTCATTTCGATCTCTAGAACTCACGCTCTGCACAAAACATCGACTGAACGTCAAATCTGCCAATTACCTCCAATTTACTCCTTTTTGCATCTTTCATCCAAAAGTTCCTTCAAAACATAAAACAAAGAATATCAAAGCATTTTATATATAAAATATAGGCCAAACACTAGTTAAATGTGGGTGAAACTATCGAATAATATGGTTGCATCACTCTATGAATGAAACATAGATGGAATGTCCAAATACAATATTTTAAACACATTGCACCAAATGATCATGGCTGCCAATGCCTACAAACCCAAACTGGAACCTTATACGAAGTTATAGCTAAACTCTTTATAACTCGATTTTCTGGCCTGTTAAAAGAATAGTAGGATTACCATCTCATTGAAACCCATTACCTTGAGATCCGTAACTCCATCCAAATGATTGAAGACCAGATACCCATTCTTGACTCTAATAGAAACACCATCCAAGATGTAATTCCAACCCTTTTTTTACCCATTTCTTTATATTTTATAGGAGATCTTTCTCATCCCAAAGACAAAAATATTGAACTCCTTTCCAACCTTAGATGTAAAAAACTTAGTGACTTTCAATGGTATAAAAACACTTTTCTTGTGTCATGCTCCGAGAAGATTCAAACCAACTTTTCTGAAAAGAAAAATTTATTATTGAATTACCAAACATTCTAGGAGAAAGAGTCAAAAATAAAATTAAAATACTTTTATCTCCAAAATAGTCCCTTATGACCAGTTAACATATGGTGAGCTCGTCAATTTTATCCAAAAAAAAGGTCTTAAGATTTGTCAAGACCTTAAACTTCAAAGACACCTCAAGTAGGAATTAAGAAGAACTTGACAAGAACTAAGTAGTTGTTGTCAACAGTTTGATTTGTCCACACCAAAGCTAATATGTAATGGTTCATGCTCCAAACCTACCACCTCAAAGCCAAATAAGCCACTTTATAAAAGAATAGCTCGTAAATATAGAAAACATTTCTATACCAAAATTGAGCCTTACTACAAAAGGACCATTAAAATGCCCACAAAACCTTTCTAGTCAAAATCAAGACCCAAGCCAAATTTTAACCCAAAAAAACATTACATGTTACAAATATGGCCAGAAAGGCTATACCTCTAAATTCTATTGGATCAATACAAAATTATATGAACTACAATTAGAAGAGGAAGTCATTCACCATATCCAAAGTCTTTTGATTGAAGCATCTGATACTGAATCTAACCTATCAGATCCTTCTGAAGAACTTTTCCAAATAGATGAGTTAGCAACATCCAATTCCGACTCAGATACATCAAATCACACCACTTCAAAACAAATCAATGTTCTAACCCCAAATCAAGAGTTTATTCTTTAAGCTATATAAAAAAACTTGGTGATCCTCAGCTATAAAAAAAACCTACATAAACAAACTCCTAAGTTCCTTTAACAATTTTGAAACACCACAGCCTATTTAAAGACCATAACTATTGCCATTGATCAGTGCAAACACCTATGACCTTATCAAAATTCTCAAACAAAAGAAGAAATCTTAACATGTTGTTATTATGACAAATCTACAATCTTAAATCAAAATCCTTAAGATTGAACTACAAAACCTCAAACAAGACCAACAAAAAGACTGTTATTTTACAATACCTTCTCGCAAAATTAAAAAACTAGTCTGATTGTGAACTAGAAATAGAAGACCAAACCCTAGAGAATCTTACTTTGTCAAATATTGAGCATGTTCTTGAAGATTTTCTCCATGTTTTAACTAAAATTACTTCAAAAAAAATATCAAAAAAATTATATTAATTTTTTCAAATGATTTTAAAATAGACATTATTGCCTTGTTTGATATAAGTACAGATTTGAATTGTATTAAAAAAGGAATAGTTTCAAAATGGTTTTTACAAAGCACTACTGAAAAATTTTCAGATTATACTACTATTGAATATAAAACTCAAGCATCAATTTTTAATAATAGGCTTTTTCTTAAAAATTTCTTTGTCATTACTAATGATATTAATCATACTATTATTCTTAGCACTTTTTCTATTGATATGAGTACTCCTTAAAAAATTAATCATGAAAATATTATTTTATAAATCAATGGTTTGAAACATGTTTTTCCTTTCCTAGAAAAGCCAAAGACTAGGAATTTAAATCTAATCAACGCATGTTCAATGTATACTCATTATATCAATGCATTAATCCAAGGAAAATAAACTCATCTCATACATCTTAGAAAAGATGTCTTCTTACAAAAAAAAAAAGAGTAGCAATTACAAAATCCTATTTAAAAAAAAAAGAATTTAAAACTTTCAAAGCAAGATAGAAAAACAAATTTATTCTGATAAACCAAATGCTTTTTAGAAGAGAAAACACATGTTCTTGATCTTTCTTATGATGATAGTTTTAATGAAAAACAAATTCAAACAAAAGCAAGACATATTCAAATGAATGCTGAATTAAAACAACATTGTCATCTTCAGATCAAAGATTTAGAGTCTAAAGGTCGTATACAAAAGTCTAGATCACCTTGGTCGTGTGCAGCTTTTTATGTTAACAAAAATTCTAAGATTAAATGAGGCACACCAAGACTTGTCATAAATTATAAACCTTTGAACAAAGCTTTGAAATGGATTAGATATCAAATTACAAAAAAAAAATGATTTGCTACAAAAATTACATTCTACATTCATATTTTCAAAGTTTGATATGAAGTCAAGATTGTCGCAAATTCAAATTCATCCAAAAGATTGTCACAGGGTTGCATTTACAGTTTGTTTAGTCGATACGAGTGGAATGTCATGTCATTCGGATTAAAAAATGTTCCTTCTAAATTTGAAAGTTTCACGAATGATATTTTCAATTCATATTTAAAATTTTGTATAGTATACATTGATGATATTCATATCTTCTCAAATTCTATAGAACAACATTTCAAATATTTACAAATATTCTTTTATATTGTAAAGAAGATTTAGTTGTTTCAAAAACATGCATTTCTCTTTTTTCAAACTCGTGTTTATTTTCTTGGTCACTATATCTCTCGAGAAACTATTACTCCTATACATAGATCTCTTACTTTTGCTAGTAAATTTCCTGATAAAATTCTAAATAAAACCCAATTACAAAGATTTTTAGAAAGTCTTAATTATGTTCTAGACTTCTATTCCAATGTGAGTAAAATAGAAAAACCCTTACATCGTAGACTAATAAAGTACCTAATTTCTTGGTCTAATAAACATACTATAATCGTTCAACAAATTAAAAAATAGGTCCGATAGATTCCTTGCCTACATATTGGCAATCTCTTAACTCCCAAAATAGTTGAGATGTATGCTTTTGAGTTGGGATATGGGGGTAACCTTAAACAAGTTCAGAAAAACAAAGAACAAATTCTTCAATTTACATCTGCATATTGGAATGATTATCAAAAGAATTACTCTCCTATTAAAAATGAAATTCTTCCTATTGTGTTATACATTACGAAATTTTGAAATATGCGGTGATACTATAGGGGGTTTAATTGATTTTTCCATGGATAATTTTGAAAAAATTAAAAGTGGAAGTGTTAATTAAGGACTGAATTGATTAAATTGGAAACCAAGGGTTGTTTTGTAAATGACATCAAAATCCAGGGGTCCAAATGCAATTGATCCAAGGGCAAAATTTAAAAAAAATCCATAAATAAGGGCCCAGTTGCTAAATGTAAGAACTTCAAGGAGCAAATTGAAATTAGCCATATCAATTGAAAAAAGGTGTCATAAACTATTCATCACCTTCATTCCACCGATTCAACAGAAACTATATCAAATCATGGACCACGTCTCTGCCAACTGCCCCCTAGCCTCCAAATGCATCTCAAAATACCGTTACCAACGGTCCTGTAAGGTTGCCTTATTATCTTGAGGTATGAACGCATGGCATTCTCTGACTTTATAAATGCTAGAGAAAGGCCACAAGGTTTAGGGGGAAAGACAATAGGGGGGACAAGAGGCGAAAGGGAGAACAAGCAAACACAAGGGAACAAAAAGACAGAAAAAAAATAAGACCCAAGGAAGGAATATCATAGAATAAACGAAGGAAAAACAAAAAAAAAAAAGGGAAGCATTGACCAGCCAACCACGAGCACCAACTTCATCTCCAGTTATACCAACCCCCCTGAACAACAGATCATAAAAGAAACACAAGCGAAAAGACATGCAAACAAACAAAATGAAAAACGAAGAAAAAAAACAAAGGACCGAAACCAGTAGAGAGAGAAAGGACAGAGAGAAAACTAAAAGACCATAAAAAAAAGAAAGCAAAAAGAAAAGAAAGAATAAAAAAGAAAGAAAATGAAAGGAAGAACAAGGGGCATTGTTCAGAGTGCACCATCGTCATTAGCTTCATCTCCAACACATGTAAATTTCTTTCCCATGCATGAAAATTAACATTGTACACCTTGCATTTTAATTACCCTATGACTGTAGCAAGCATGCGTGAATAATTCATGCACGTTGGGGTAGAAGCCGACTCGGTAACTAGCTTGTGCCAGTGACCAGGCTGTGCCGATTGGATTTAACCTAACCCATCCAACTAAGGTAGATCCAACCAAAAAAAAAATAGAAAACACCTAAGATTGGGTTGGGCCTAGGCCTCATGCCCAACCAACCCAATTTATTTTGGATCAAGGTGTGTTTGGCAGAACATACCTTTATGTCTTGCCCCTTTTATTTCACTCTTTTTTGTTTTGATATCTAGCCAAACAATTCGTTTTGGATATCAGAAACTTCAAAAAAATATTATGGATCCTTTTGAATTTATTTGTGAGTCCCACACACTTCTTTTTTTCCAGATGATTTCACTGCACATTTTATTTGTGAATTTTTACTGTGAAATGCGAATCTGGTCTACGATACATACTTGTCTTTTTTTTCTTCCGAAAAAAATAAAAATAAAAATACTTTCCTTTTCTTTTAATCTAAATTTTGCGAGTATATTTACTAGCACTAGAGTCAGAAATACCATATGTTTTGGGTTACATAATATTTACCAATGGTAAAGTTGAAAATATTCATAAGCGAATATTCACTAACACCAAAGTCAGGAATATTATAGGAAGACTAACACGATCAAAAGATTAATGCCTTATCCCAAGTGTAGGAATGTCAAAGTAATAAATAACCTGGCAAGATCGGGGCCAAACCATAGGGAGGTCAACTATATAAAATTACAAATAATAAAAGAAAAGGAGTTAAAGAGAACTTTTGAAATGTGATATTGATGTAAGGATTAAATAAAGATAAAATAATTGTCAATGTTAGAGATCCACTAATGGTATTTTAAATAAGTATAATATAAACTCCTTTTATTACTCAACTAGAAACCACACACAAAGGAGGTTTCAATCAGATGATTTATCATTAATGGCTCATTATAAATTATTAACATGATCATATTAATTATCTTATTTAAGTAACGCCAATACTTGTAAATGTTGTCAAGTATTCATGGTGATAACTTATGTCAACAAGAAATCAAGTTCCTTTCATAGTACATGTGTCGGTTATGCCATACAGTAGGCTATGAAAGGGTCAAGTATTTGTTGTATCAAAGGTTATACAATACAAATTTAGATTAACCATTTAACAAGTAAAGTATAAAAGATGAGTAAGATAACAATTATAAAACATGTTAATATCAAACTTTCTTGAATATAAATATTAAAGTCCATGTTGAGTTCATATTATACTTATTTTTACACCATTAGTGTAACATTTTCACCTTGACAAAATAGACTTAGCTAAACATAATGAAAAAGAGAAACATAAATAAACAAAATAGTGATATAAATTAACTAAGTATAGTGAAGGAAATGAAAAGCATAAACAAGAGATTAATGAAAATATAACATAAAATAAAACTTAAACATTACAAAATACAAAGAAAGAGAGCAAGAGCAAGATCTTGATCTAAAAACCAAGATGCCTCAATGTATGGAAAATACCTCCTTTTATAGGCTAAAAAGAACTATTCATTGGGTAATTAATTATTGATTTAGTGGCCAACTATTGACTTAGTGAATAGCTATTGACTTGTTGTCTGGACGAAATGTCATTGCTAACATCAAAATTTAAACAAGTGATCTTATGAAAGTTATGGGAATTCATCTCAACTTTCCAACAAAAAATATTGAGCTCATTAGATTTCTAGAACTCGAGATATGGGCTAACCACCGAATAGTGTCTAGGTTATATGATAGATTCAGATTTCTCTTTAGTTGCTAAGATTTGAGCTTCAAAACAGTAGTTCTGAATCTTGAACTCTTCATTAATATTTTAGGCCTATGTCTTAGATTTCTATCAAGATAAACCAGACCTAAATCCAAGGTCTACAGCTCTAGTTATGACCCAATAACCAAATAGTGTTTCAATTTGAATTGAACCAACATTTCTTCTCTAATCTTAGCCATTTTTTTGTCTTCTCAATTTCAATAGTTAAACTCATATATCAATCCTTTGAATTGTGAGATATGCCTGCATTTACCATAAATTAAAGATATCTTACATTATCAGACTTGTTATTATAAAACATGCTCAAGTTAGAGAATTTAATGATACATTAAGTGCAATATGATGATATAAAACCTTGATGAAATGCACTTTTAAGTTAGAGAATTTAATGATACGTTAAGTGCAATATGATGATATAAAACCTTGATGAAATGCACTTTTAAGTACTAATTACAGAATGAGCTCATTTGGACTTCTAGAACTCAAGATATGGGCTGAACACTGAATAATGTCTAGACTACAGGAGAAATTCAAATTTCTCTTTAGTTGTGATGCAACCATATTATTCGATAGTTTCACCCACATTTAACTAGTGTTTTGCCTATGTTTTATGTATAAAGTGCCTTGATATTCTTTGTTTTATGTTTTGAAGGCACTTTTGGATGAAAGATGCAAAAAGAAGTAAATTGGAGGTAATTGGCAAATTTGACCCTCAATCAATGTTTTGTGTAGAGCGTGAGTTCTAGAAGCTGAAATGAAGTGATTCTAGTGGCATTAGAAAGCTAACATCCATACCTTTCTGAAAATCTAAGTCAAGAAAAATAAAATAAGGAAGAGCATGGAAATCGCAGTCTTCAAAGTCAAAACTCACATTCTACCAGTGTTGCCTTTGTCCATTCCAAATTGAATATCTGGAGCTTTAGACATCCAATTGATGCAAACGTAATTGTTTTGGATTCCTGACTCAAAGGCCTACAAACGCTCCAAATTTTAGCCAAAAAGATGTCATATGAGGGATATATGAGTTTTCAAAGATGACAATTGAATTCTGACAGCAAACAAGTTTCGTGAAGAAACGAATCCAAATTACATCCCGAAGCATCCAAACCGACATCCAAGTTTTTATTTCAGCAATTTAGCTCCTCTAGTACATCAATCCAGAAGGTCAAGGAAGGCAGCCACCAACCTCAAACCACCAACCACAAACCAGCTGCCAGCCACCAGCCGCCAGCCGCCTTCACACTACAACCATCTCTTGATATTCACACTTGAACTTTGATTTTTCTTGCTTACAATTTGTGTATAAATAGGCAGCTATGTTTATGCTATTAAGAGAGCTAAGAGAGAGGGAGAGGGAGTGCAGTAGAACAAAAGAAAGAGGGGGTGGCAGCCATAAGAGAAGAAACACAAACTCTCCCCTCTACAAATCAGAAATCATGTATTCTTCTATCTTTAGGAGTAGTTGTTCAATAGATATGCAAGGCTAAGTTTGTTTTCTTGGTTGCAAGGACGCAAAAACCTTCAGATTTCAAGAACTATGAGATTTATTCTTCCATTTATTTTCAGTTTGTATTATGAATGAGTATGTTTGTTTTCCTATACATATTTCCTATGATTGTTTATCTTAATTGCTAGAGCATGCTCTAAGTTATTATTGTCAACAATCTATTACTAAGTTTGATATCAAAACCGGAGTTATGGTATATAAACTTGTGAAGTAACTAAGCTTGATAATTGTAGCGGAACTACGTTATTAAACTTAGGGAGAACATTTGATCAAAGCAACACAAGCTGACAACTTGGTTGTTAAGATTAATGAATTTATCTAGATCTTAAGGCTACCATTGGATTAAATCATTAGTACGGACACTGTGATTGTTTGTTGGTTAGGGCTAGTTATACGGCGGATCCGTTAATTAACCAATGTTAAGAAAAGATAAAAATTCAGAATATAAACTGGAATTTCGTTTCAAGGATCGGTTCTGATTTCTGTAGGTGGATGTGTGCTTGTGACCAAGGTTTGTTTTCTTGATATATATTTCAGTTTCAATTGATTTTGTTTGCTAGTTTAATTTCTTTCATAGTTTAGATCATCACAAATCAAAACCCCTCAATTGCATAACGTATAGCATAAAAATCTAAACTAAACCTTCCTCGTGGGATCAACCCCTTGCTTGCTCTATACTATCTTGTGTGTTTTAAGCTAGGGTAATTAATTTGTGCGACCGCGACATTGCAACAAGTTGCTAAGATTTGAGTTTGAAAACGACAGTTGTGAATCTTGGACTCTTCATGAATGTTTTAGGCCTATATCTTAGCTATCCATCAAGATTAACCAGACCTAAATCCAAGGTCTACAGCTCTAGTTATGACCCAATAACCAAATAGTGTTTCAATTTGAATTGAACTAACATTTCTTCTCTAATCTTAGCCCTTTTTTTGTCTTCTCAATTTCAATAGTTAAACACATCTATCAATCCTTTAAATTGTAAGATATGCCTGCATTTACCATAAATTAAAGATATCTTATATTATCGGGCTTGTTATTATAAAACATGCTCAAGTTAGGGAATCTAATGATACTTTAAGTGCAATATGATGATATAAAACCTTGATGAAATGCATTTTTAAGTATTAATCACACCCTCCACCCGGTTTGTTACTGGTCCGTAGTAATTAAAGCGTTAAAATAGAAAAACAATTTGCAAGATCCAAAAGCAAGGCATCCATCAAATAAACAAACTCTCATTAGATTTATATATCTATTATATACTTCTTAATCAAGATATTAATAAACCTTCATCTTGTGCTCAATCTATCAACAAACAGTTATGGGGCTTTGCTCGGAAGAAAACAAAATTTGTTCTAATGTTTTTCTAAAGGGTAACTTCCTCGGGTTTGGATTATTATTATATATTTTAATTCTTTTTTTATAACTTGAAACACGCATTCTTAACCCATGTAACGAGCTTTGAGCTAACAACTTCCAGAACAATTGGTCTTAGGGCATTAAGTGTTGAGACACCCCTACGAGCTTTGTAACTCGGGTTGCAGATACTAAAATGTAGATAGTATAATATTTGATTCCCTTAAGCTATCTTCTCAACCCATGTAACAAGCACTGAGCCAATAGCTCCCAAGTTAATTGACTTTAGGGGTATTAGGTGTTAAAACATCCATTTGGGCTTAATTGCTTAGGTTAGGAAGGCTATGAAACCAAACTTATCTATGTTGTTGTTGTTATTATTATTATTATTATTATTATTATTATTATTATTATTATTATTATTATTCAAATTATATATTATCCATTTCCCTTAGTTGTTACCTTTAACAAAAGAACATAATTAATGTAATGATTCAATGTGCAACCCACAAGCATGTG
>Ga0325414_1000244_pt1 | contig 39770 bp, 25 predicted proteins | sample PopdelMetagenome_8_FD_206183 | JGI IMG/M metagenome (GOLD analysis project Ga0325414, IMG submission 206183) | Populus deltoides microbial communities from Bellville, Georgia, United States - Leaf-PdKOR-R3 | ecosystem: Host-associated > Plants > Phyllosphere > Phylloplane/Leaf | place: USA... | reverse complement strand
TATGTGGAAAAACATCGCAGCAATCCACAGTATTTTCAAGAAAAAAATTACAAAGCAAAAATTTTAACCAGGTCAATATTTAAAAAGTAAAATCAACAAAAATAATTTTAGAAAAAACAAAAGAAAAAATAAATGAAAAAAAAAAAAGAAAAATTAGGAAAGTTAAAAAAAAAAAGTAATTTTGAAAATTTTTTTTGAAAAAAACGAAAAAAAAAGTGGGGAAGAATCACTGTGGATTACTGTTGTAATCCACAGTGAAATGTATGTGGGGGAACAGTTAAAAAAAATCGAAAAATATAATTTTAAAAAATAAAGAAATAAAATAGAAAAACTATGTGGAAAAACATCGCAGCAATCCACAGTATTTTAAAAAAAAAATTACAAAGCAAAAATTTTAACCAGGTCAATATTTAAAAAGTAAAATCAACAAAAATAATTTTGGAAAAAACAAAAGAAAAAATAAATGAAAAAAAATAGAAAAGTTGAAAAAAAAGTAATTTTGAAAAAAAACAAAAAAAAAGGAAAAGTAAAAAAAAAGAGGAAGAATCACTGTGGATTACTATTGTAATCCAGTGAAATATGTGTGGGGAAACAGTAATTCCCCCCACACGAATTAGTATATTAGTTAATATAATTATTTGCATAGATTGTAATATGTATGAGCCGTAAAATTTAAATATAAATGTTCTTTTGTATCAAGCATCTTGTTTCTTTCAAACAAACCCCAAATGGCATGAGTAGGAATATATTAGTGATGGACCCATTGTATTCAAAAGGAATCAACTTTTCTATGAACATTCCATAGAAGGTTGGCCAGAAAACTTCTATTCCGTACTAAAATGTCAAACAAACCCAACCCTCCATCTCGAGGTAAGCAAACACATTTCCAAGCAACTAGGGCACCTTTATTGCTGGATGTGTTACTAGTCCATAGAAAGTTTCTATACAAGCAAGTGATTTGATGAATAACTATTAGTGATGGACCCATCGTATCTAAAGGGAATCAACTTTTCTATGAACATTTCATAGAAGTTTGGCCAGAAAACTTTTATTCCGTACCGAAATGTCAAACAAACCTAGCCCTTCATCTCAAGGTAAGCAAACACGTTTCCAAGCAGCTAGGGCAACTTTATTGCTGGATGTGTTACGAGTCCATAGGAAGTTTCTACACAAGCAAGTGATCTGATGAATAACTATAGAAGGCAGAGGAAAATATTGATCCAGAACTGTACCATCCCATAAATTACAGATTTAAGAAGCTCAAATCTTCCTGCATATGAGAGGTGATGTCTCATCAACCCCACCAAAGTAAATAAATGATTTCTCAGCATTAACCTGAAGACCCGATGTCTGCCCAAAGAGAACAAGCTGCTGAAGAAGAATATTAATCGAGGATCTATCTCCTCGGCAAAGCAAAAGAACATCATCAGCAAATGCTAAGTGGTGAATGCCAAAAGGACCACACTTTGGATGAAAGCGAAAATCAGGACTCAGGGAGGCAAGATTAAGCATCCTGGAAAAATATTCCATACAAACAACAAACAGGTAGGGAGATAGAGGGTCTCCTTGCCTCACGCCACTTCTACCAGGAAAGAACCCATAAAGATCACCATTGATAGCCACAGAAAATGAAGTAGTTTCAACACACCTCATAACCAGATGAACAAAAAGCTCTGGAAAGCCAAGCATATGCAACAGCTCCCTTAAGAAAGGCCATTGCACAGAATCAAAGGCCTTTTTGAAGTCAATTTTGATGATGCATCTTGGAGAGGATATCTTACGATTGTAGTGCCTGAGCTCTTGCACTAAGTGAATGTTATCAGCCATAGTTCTTCCACCAAGAAAAGCATTCTGAGCCGGGCTTATAATATCCTGAAGGGCCAATGCCAATCTCTGCCTGCTAGAATCTTTGAGGTGACTTTGTAAATAACATTACAACAAGATATTGGCCGAAGATCATTAGGAGTGGAGATATTTGTAGATTTCGGCACAAGAGATATAATGGAATGATTAACTTGTTTCAGAAGCTCACCAGAAGAGAGAAAAATCCTGAATTGCCATGCAGAAATCATCACCAATGGTACTCCAGGATTTCGTGAAAAATAGTGAGGAGAAGCCATCCGGTCCAGGAGCTTTATCATTACCAATGCTGAACAAAGAAAGCTTAATGTCATCCTTGGTAACCGGAGCAAGAAGAGAGGAGGCAGCAGTGGAATCTTGACAACGCCCACTATGGACGACTGAAATATCCACAGAATTGATAGGCTTAGAGGAGCCCAGAATATTTTTGTAATACCGGACAAATTCTCCCCCCATGTCATCCATAGACTTGGATAGAATACCATTACTGCAAACAATGGCTGGAATAAAGTTTCTTCTATGCTTCTGACGCATCAAATCATGAAAAAACTTAGTGCCCTTGTCACTGTCTATGAAAAAAGCACACTTGAGTTTTTGACCATAGAACATCTTCTCTGCCGCCTTTAGATTCACAAGCTGAAGCCTGAGATGCTTTCATGCAGAAGAAGTTGAGGGTTGTCACGATCACTATGGAGGATGTGTTGGTGCTGTTCAAGTTCAGCTTCAGCTCTTTCTACCCGCTCTGAGATGTGGCTGTAGTGGATGTTATTGAGTTGCTTGAGAGGGTACTTCAGAAGCTTAAGTTTCCTGCAAAGAGTATATACATAGGGGTGCCATGTACAGCAGATGACCAGTGGTTAGCAATAATGTCCAAGAAACTAGGATGTTCAGCCCACATATTGAAGAATTAAAAGGCTCTCTTCCCTTTGGCCAATCTGGAGCCAATCACAACAGAAGCAGGAGAGTGATCTGAAAAAGCTCCTGGGGGAGAGAAGCTGACCGAGGTTGCAGACTGAAGATGGGACCAGAGATTATTGGCCATGACACTATCAATTTTAGTCCAGACAGACCCAATATTGGTCCAAGAGAAATGGCAACCGGAGTAGTTGAGGTCAGCAAGACTAAGATCAGAGCAACAATGACGAAAATCAGAGACTCCATAGGCAGTAACTGGTTCACCATTATGCTTGTCTTGCTGAGAGAGAATGGAGTTGAAATCACCCATGATAATCCAAGGAAGAGCAGGAGCCCACTGCCTCAAATTATCCCATAGGCATCTTCTAGCTGAAATGGTATTTAACCCATAAACAAATGTGGCAACAAACCTGAGTTGACTAATAAGACAACTGATGGAAACATGGAGTCCTTGCTCTGAGACATCAAGGAGCTCAACAGTAACAGAAGCAGGATTCCAAACAAAAACTATTCTGGCATATCGAGCAACATTCACATTGGAAAGGAACTTCCAACTTTTAAACTGAAATCTATGCATAGATTGTAGCTTGGGAAGAGCTTAGTTTCTAGAAGGCAGCAGATATCAAGACCCTTTTTCCTCATGAGGTTGACTACCTCATGTTGCTTCAGAGGGCTATTCAGCCCTCTGATATTCCAGCAGTAAATATGCATTACAGAGCAACATTCAGCCCTCTGATATTTTTGAAATATTTGTTTGAATGGCCGGTTGCATTCTATAAACTATCATATGTATCATTTTTATTGGCAGCTTTTGTCAGATAGGCATTCATTTACAGTTTTTTGTCATCATTTACTTTTGTATTATTTATTTTCTTTCTTGCATACATTTTCTTGTGATGGCCGATTGGCTTTATCTTTATTATCATTCTCCTACTTTTTATTTTTAATTATATTAGCATCCATCTTATTTCGATAATAAAACTAACAAACATTAATAACAAATAAAAATATTAAATATTTACGGTAAATAATTATATTCACAATTAATATTACATATTTACATTAAATTATAACATCGAGTTAAACAATGCAATAGCACAACATCCGTGAAAGAACATTTATTTTAGAACAATGACTAATTTCTTAAATTACAATCCAAATAAAAACAAATACTTATACTAACAATTAATATTACATGTTTACATTAAATTAAATAACATCGAGCTAAACAATGCAATAACACAAGATTCGTAAAAGAGCATCTGTTTTGGAACAACAACTAATCTCTTAAATTACAATCTGAATAAAAACAAATACAGGCAACTCAATAGTCCGATAACTCACATAAAAAGTCCATAACTACAACAACATTAAAAACAACCAAAATGGATATACCCACATCTCACAACTTTAAATGTTGAATAATACAATGAATGAAACCAACTTCTGCAAATGGAAACTATTCTTTTCAAAACTGTCAGCTCATTATTTTGTAAATGTAAACATGTATAAATAAATTATCATGCATGTCAAATAACATAACAAATTAAATTTAGCTAGCACTTTAACGTAGTTAATTGATTAACACTTTAGAAAATAAAAGCATACCATGTCAACTAAGCACGTTTACTTCGTGCATACATTCGCTTCAACCATTTCAACTTCTCTTCAAGACCACCCATACTAGACGACATTTTTCTTTTCCTTCTCAAACTCAAATACTCCTTAGCAAAGTCATGAAAATCATCATCAATTAAAACTTCAGGAATTGAATGGAGCTCAGTCATCACCTCGGGAATACTACAGCCTTGCCGATCCATATTTAAAGAAGTGGAATCACTCTTAGTCGACATACTCTCAAGCAGTTGATCCCATCTTGACAGTAACTAAACACCAATTCCAGACGTTTTCTTCTTTCTACCTCAAACCTCAGAAGGATCTCTTTCTTTTCTTTTGCCACTACTCTTTGTGTTGCTGCTGCTCGACATATTTACTCTACCAACCATTCGAGACATGTCATTCTTCAAATTTGAAATATCATCCTCCTCCGAACCACCGCTTCCTTCTTCTAAATCAGCACCATCAATGTTGACATTGCTTATACCAGGATTGACATCATTGCCACTAAGTACTCCCTACTCTAGCCAACACCAGTTTCAGAAACCAACTTTGTCCATATCCTCCAATCCTTTTTGCATCCATCCCATTTGTTTTTCAGTTGTGTTTTAGTGAATGCATGACCAATTTATTCTTTGAATGATGTTATAAGAAATTTCCACCCCGTTTTATCGAAATGAGTATTAGGTCTCTTTCCCACATCAATGACCTTAATGCATAGGTCACAAAATGTATGCAACATTTTCTTTGTCCAAGCAGCCTTATCTATAAATCCAAACCTTCCATTATATCTTTTAAAATATTTAACCATAGGAAACAAGCAATGATATAATATTTATATGCAAAAATCAGCATTAACACAAATACAAAATACTTACTATAAATAATAAGAAAAACTGAAAATTATAAAATGCATGTTGTAGAACACTTTAGGTTATTAAATATATTTAACAAAGCACACTTCAATAACCCTTCTTTAAGAAAAACTAAAAGATGAGGTGTCAATACAATGTAGTTTTAATAATTTATAAGACAAAACAAAATAACAAACAGCAGGCTGTGAGGGGTAATTATAAAGATGACTATATGCATGTCGCATGCTTGCTTACTGCAAAAATCAACAATGAATTTTAATTTGTTCTTTCTTTGGCTTTCTAATAATTAGATTTCTAGTTTTGAAACTAACTACCTTATCTATTTGTCGGGGTTATTATTAGAGCAACAATTGTTCCTGCTAATTTTTTTAAAGTGAATTTCAGTTTTGTTTAAGCATTGGATGGCTTTTACAATTCCTTTTTTGCCTCAATATGAAATGGAAAGGATGAGGGGCATATATCAGAGCTAGCATCAAAGTAATACATTACAGACCAAGTGAAAGTGTTCATAGACGAAGGGGATATTAGGCCTAGTTTATTGATTCAATGCTTAAAATAATTAATGCAACTTTTCCTAGTTTGTTTCAATCACAATTGTTTATCTAGTTATAGCAAACACTGCTTTCTACAAATCAAAACCAATCTACAATTAAAGACTCTAAACACTGATTTATCATAAATCAAAACCAATATGCAATTCAAGATTCTAAACATTGATTTCTAACAAATCAAAACCAATCTGCAATTCAAGACTCTAAATACTGACTTCTAACAAATCAAAACCAACCTGCAATTCAATACATTTTTTCTAGCTATATATAAAAAGAAAATAAAGAAGCAGCAATTAATGTCAACTATTAGCCGAACTAAAAGGAAACCCATTTTAGAGCAGACAAACCCATAAAACATGAGTATTTTCAATAGAGAAAAAAAATGTATAGAGAAAAATAATCTACTTTCAAAAATAGGTTGCATACGAGTGTAATAATTTGTAGTTAATTAACAACATTGACAATTAATCACAATAAAAAAAATTAATGAAGCATCACACAAATTAAAATTTATAGTTAATTAAAATAAATTTTAAGATGGAGATAAGAAATAAACTCATGGTTACTCTTTTCTCGTATGAGTTTCCCCAACACGGATCTGTTGGTTTTTTCTGCAAACCAAAAAAGAAAAGAAATGTTAGAAATATCGTATGAAAATCTACGTTGAATTTGATCTCACTTAAAGACAAATGAAGAAGGGGGTGTAGAGGTATAAGATTTCAATTTAAAGAAAAAAAACAATACAAAGCTTTGATGAATGAGCTTATTAATCAGTGAACATTACCTTTTGTGGAACAAGTCTGGCACAGTAAACTATTGGAGAAATAGAAGGAGGCTATCAAGATAAGAAAAGGGAACGAACGGGAACAAGGTTGGAAAAATTTAGGAATGAGATGATAATGGCAGGATTTCCAGATCTGCGGGTTGTTTTGGTATTTTTTTTCCAATCGTTTTCTGGTCTATATATTTTTTGTCGGTGAAGGTGAGAGAGAATGGTTTCAAAGATGAATGAAGAAGACACCCAAATGCAAATGAAAATTGCTTTTCGAATGAGTCTGACAAGGTAATTCTTAGAGAAATAGAATGAGGCTATCAAGATGAGAGAAGGGAACAGAGGGGAACAAGGCTTGAAAAATTTAGGAATAATGGTAGGATTTCCAGATCTACAGGGGTTGTTTTGGTATTTTTTTTTGCAATAGTTTTCTCCTCTGCACAATTTTTATCAGTGAAAATGAGAGAAAATGCTTTCAAAGAAAGAGAATGCATGCAAAAGCAAATGGAAATTGCTTTTCAGAAACTAAGGTTCAGCCTCAATTTCTGGTGGGACCTATAAAAATAAAAAGTGTAGTTCATATCTAACCAAACACTATAAAACTACGTTTTGACATAACCACACCCACAGCTGTAACAACAAACACCTTCAACGAGTGAACATTAGAAAATTAGGTTCTTAATTAGAAGATTGTGAATTTTACATTGACAAAAGCAACTTTGAGAAAGAAAGAGAGAGGATAACTAAGCCAGTGTCATTGTTTTAACAAAGTAACTCCTTTATAAGTAGACATAATACACACAACTCAATAAGAAAAGACATATGATGTCTCCATAAAACACTTGTTTTAGAATTAAACAAAAAATAAACAAGAGCACACACTTATGTGAAGTTATTCTTGAAATTTTTAGGACCTGAGGATGTGAATCAAGTCTTTCCACTTGAGTTTTATTACTTAATAAGATATCCATTACTCTTCTCTCTCTCTTTCTCTCCGCTTGTTGCCTTTTTTTTTAATTGGTAGGTGACCCTGCAGTAGATTAGCTACTTTGGACCTGTAGATGGGATGATCCTGGCACCACAGCTAAACATCATTAGTATAAGTTAAAACACGTATTTATGTATGCAACACTACAATATAATGTAACATAAAAGTCTTATTCCAGGGAAAACTGTAGCAATGAAATAGCACTCCTTTTTAGTAGGAGCAAAAATAATTGTTTAAGAAGGCAGCTTTGACATTGGAGCACTGAGATTTCCAAGTTTCATATCAGCAACGAATTTGATAAGCTTGCAATAATGGCATGGAGATGAAGTGGGAGCTAACTAAACTATCAGAACTATATATGAGCTTTCCAAATGAGGATAAAACCATTTTATCATTGAATGTTACTACAAAATTTTGGACACTCAATCATATTGTTAATGTACTGATCAACAGGGGCATCATCGAAGAAAGCTAGTTGTAAATTCACGAGCACAGGAACGCAGATATTAATGCTTTGAGATTGTGGATAGAAGACAACAAAAAACAAATATGTTCAACTACTTACAAGCTTTCTTGTTCTCTGATGTTCAAGAATTGAGTGATTATTAATAGCTTCGATTATCAGGTAGTACTTTGGATCTAGCTTTGGACTTATGAAACAAGAAAGGAGATACCAAAAGTTACTTATACATGAAGAATGAATGCAAATTGACAATTCAGGTTGGCATCCTTACAATTTCTCGAAAAAGTCCTGGCATAGGAGACGACCACCTAACTGCAACATCTTTGGCCAATCACAAGTAATTCTGCAATACACATATATAGATGGGTTTATGATGAATGAAAGACTCAAAATCATGTTCCTTCCTTCCCATCTATTATCTTGCCTATATAACTATTAGATCACTTCAAAGAAAGAAAACATATAACGAGCAATGCATCGATATAAGAAGATATATTCTAAAAAATGCCAAACGTTTTGGAGCATAGAGAGGAGGAAGAAAAGGAGAAGATTCTTGTTCTAACATTTTATTTTGTTAGTAATTTTCCTAAATTCTTTGATGCTTCCCATTGATTCTCTGGAAGTTTCTCATTACACTATCCGTTTCAATAAATATCCAGCATAAATCGAAGAGAAAGGGAAAAAAAGTGGTCAATACCTGGAAATTGCAAGATAGAATAAGGTAATTTAGAATAAATATCTCATAAACTTACTGATATGATGTTGATGTTGATCTATAGGGCCTGTTAAAAGGTATAAAGGTTCAGGTAAAAGCAATAATTAATCAGCCTAAATAATTTTATGCTCTAATTAACCGTATAAATAATAATAAAAAACTTGTTATGTGATGATATATATTCTTCTTATTTTGAGTTAATTATATATAACGGATAATATAATCGTCCAGCAAAAAAAAAGGTTAAATGCCATCATTGGACAAAAAATTAGGTATAATATTGCTCTCGTGATGGTCATGAGGTGGCCACCCATCAATGCAGATACAAGCTCCTGAACGCATGACAAATCTGATTAAGACATGAGTAAATAATATGATGAATGATAACTCTAAAAAATATATAAGAGTTTCCATTCCCTCGCATAAGCAAACCTTCAAGTTAAAATAGCCTAATATGGGAGAGGAAACTAGTTGAAAATTGTTTTAATCTATTTATGAGAATCTGCCTTGAATTAAGATAGAAGATAAAGTCAAAGGCAGCCAATTATTTAAATTTCAATGTAATTGTTTTCATATCAGATTCTGCCACAGAATTTGCTATAGAGTTTGTTATTGGAAAACCAATAATCTCTCAAGGTTGTTAAGAGTTTTTATCAATTTCAAGTTGTTTGTAAGCCTTTATATATAGGCATTCTCTTTTAATAATATTATTGATCTTTTCATACTCAACTCTGCTCTTTAGAATTTTCTTCTCTTCTCAAATTAGTGTTACCTATGAGCTAAGATTTCTATCAATGGTATCAGAGCTTTATATCCTACGGGCTGTGAGGCAAGTATTTTGTGTGCAAAACACAGTAAGGTCGAGTGCTAAACACAAAGAGGGTGAACGTAAACACTAGTGATTTATTTTTTCTTTTGTTTCAATGTCTACTTCAAGTAATATTACATTTGCAATTCCAGTGTTCAATGGTGAACACTGTCATATTTAGGCTGTCAAAATGAGGTTTTATCTAAGATCTCAAAGCTTATGGAATGTTGTAGTGTCTGATTCTGATCCACCACCATTGACAGCAAACCCCATAATTGCTCAGATGGAAGCGCATAAAGAAGAAAAACTCGAGAAGGACAAAGTCATCACCTGCCTATATTTTGGACTTACAAATCATATTTTCACCAAAATAATGAACCTAAAAACACCAAAACAAGTATGGGACAAGCTCCAAGGTGAATTTGAAGGTAGCAACAGAGTCAAAACTATTAGGCTTCTGGCATTGAAAAGAGAATTTGAGTTGATGAAGATGAAAGATAATGAATCTGTCAAAAATTATTCTGGCAGATTAATGGATGTTGTATATCAAATGAGACTTCTTGGCAAAACATTTGAAGATCATAAGGTGGTAGAAAAACTTATGGTGTCTGTACCATAAAAGTTTGAAGCCAAGATCTCTTCAATAGAAGAGTCTTGCGAATTGCAAAATCTCACTATTGTAGAGTTAATTAGCAAACTCCATGTACGAGAGCAAAGGGTATAAATGAGAGACGATGCGACTATTGAAGGTGCTTTCCAAGCAAATAACAAAGGAAAGAGTTCTGGTTACCTGCCAAGAAAGAAACCTGTCAAGTATACCAAGGGAAAATCTGGTTTATCTTCAAAACGACAAAATTTTCCTCATTGCTCTTATTGCAAAAGAACTAACCATGCGGAGAAACAATGCTGGTTTAAGGGTAAAACCTTTTTCCAGTGTACGTTCTGTAATAATATGGGCTATAGTGAGAAATATTGCAAAATAAAAAAATACAATCTCAGCAGCAAATACAACAGCAAGCCAATGTGTTTGAAGAAGACAAAGATGATGAGGAGCGTCTGTTTATGGCATCACAAGCTAGCAACACTTCTGAACTGAATAGATGGCTCATTGACTGCACTAGTCACACGACTAAGTATTTATCAATTTTTTTCTCTATTGACAGATCAGTTCAACCAAAAGTGAAGCTGGGAAATGGAAATATTATGCAAGCTAAAGGAAAAGAGAGTATTGTTGTCAACACTAGGAGAGGTACTAAAACCATCACAAATGTTCTTTACATTCCAAAACTAGATCAAAATCTTCTTAATGTTGCACAGATGTTAAGAAATGGTTATGAAGTCTCTTTTAAAAATAGATTTTGCTTTATTATTGATACATATGATTCAAAGATAACAAAAATCAAAATGGATGGTAATAACTTCTATTTGAAGCTCGATGTAGTTGAAGGGCATGTCTTCAGTACTAAGGTTGATGAGAGTATTGTTTGACACAAAAGATATGGTCATTTCAACTTAAAATCATTAAAGTTCATGTATGATGCTAGAATGGTAGAAGATATGTTGGAAATCCATGTTAGTGCCCAAACTTGTGAAAGCTATGAACTTGGGAAGCAACATCAACAGTCATTTCCTTAAGGTACATCCAAAAGAGCTACCCACAAACTGGAGATAGTTCATTCAGACATCTGTGGACCAATAAGCACAGTCTCATTGAGCAATAATGTGTGTTTTGTATTGTTCATTGATGACTTCAATAGAATGACTTGGGTTTATTTTCTAAAAACCAAGTCACAAGCACTTTCAATGTTCAGAAGCTTCAAGAGTATGGCTGAAACTCAAAGTGGTCAGAAAATTAAGGTGCTGAGAACTGATAATGGAGGAGAGTATACTTCGAAGGAGTTCAATGCCTTTTGTCAAGAAGTTGGGATTGTACACCAACTAACACTTTCATACTCTCCATAGCATAATGGAGTTTCTGAAAGGAAGAACAAGATTATGATGAAGATGTCCAGATATATTTTGTTTGAAAGGAAGTTACCAAGGTTTCTATGGGCTGAAGCAATAAATACTTTATTATATTTGCTTAATAGACTACCACCTAAGTCTGTTCAAAGCAAAACACCATTGGAATTATAGTCTGGTGTCTAACCTACTGCCAAACATCTCAAAGTGTTTGGATCATTGTGCTACTTCCATGTGCATCTGCTAGAAAAAGGAAACTTGATGAAAGAGCTGAGAAAGGAATTCTTGTGGGATATGTGACAAAATCTAAAGGTTATAGAATATACAATCTGAAAGCAGCTAAAATTCAGATTAGTAGAGATATGCATTTTAATGAGAATTCTTACTGGAATTGGGACTTAAAGGATGTTGATCAGACAACCATAACTGCTCTTGAACCAACAGTAGGAAGAACTGGTGTTGAAGATCAACTAGATATTGAAGAAACTTCAGATACAGTAGTACTTAAAGTGAGGTCATTGTCTGATATGTATGAAAGATGTAATCTGGTATATGCTAAGCTTACAAGCTATACTGAAGCTATAAGATTTCCAGCTTGGATTGATGCTATGAAATTAGAAATTGATTCCATTGAAAGAAATGGAACTTAGAGATTAACATAACTTCCTGAAGATAAAAAGGAAATTGGTGTGAAGTGGGTCTTCAGAACCAAATTCAATCCAGATGGTTCAATTTTCAAGCATAAGGCTAGACTAGTTGTTAAGGGCTTTGCTCAAGTTGTTGGAGTGGATTATGGTGACACTATAAGACTTCTACTTGCATTTATGGGTCAAAAGGAATGGAAAGTTTATCATTTAGATGTCAAGTCTGCCTTTCTAAATGGAATACTCCTTGAAGAAATCTATATTCAGCAACCAAAAGGCTTTGAAGTTGCTGGTCATGAACACAGAGTATACAAGCTACATAAGGCTCTATATAGCTTGAAGCAAGCATCAAGGGCCTGGTACAACAGAATTGATACTCATTTGATTCAACTAGGATTCAAGAAAAGTGAAAATGAAGCTACTTTGTATTTGAAACAAAAAAAAAATGGTCTGCAGCTGGTAATATCACTATATGTTGATGACATGCTAGTGACTGGAAAAAATGTAAAATTACCGACAGAGTTCAAAAGAGAAATGTAAGATGTATTTAAGATGTCTGATCTTGGCATCATGAACTACTTTCTTGGAATAGAAATACATCAATGTAGTTCGAGTATCTTTATCTCACAGAGGAAATATGTTGTTGATATACTCAAGAAATTCAAGCTTGAATTATGCAAAGAAGTAGCAACTTCATTGGCACAAAATGAGAAGATTTCAAAAAATAATTGTGAGAAACTTGAGGAGCCCTCTGCATATAGATGCTTAGTAGGTAGTCTGCTATACTTGACAGCAACTAAACCTGACTTGATGTTTCCAACTGGTTTGCTTTCAAGGTTCATGAGTTCACCTAACAATGTACATATGGGAGTTGCCAATAGGGTGCTGAAGTATATTAGAGGGACAACTGACCTTGGAATCTGGTATCAAAGACATGAGGAGTTAAATTAATTGGATATGCAGACAGTGACTGGGTAGGAAGTGTTGATGACATGAAAAGTACTTATGGGTATGTTTTCACTATTGGTTTAGGTGTAATTTGTTGGAATGCAAAAAAGTAAGAGGTGGTGGCACAATAAAATGTAAAAGCAGAGTATATCTCCATGGCAGCTGCTGCAAATCAAGCAATTTGGTTAAACAAGTTGCTTGCTAATCTAGGCCAAGAAAAAAGCTCACCAACTAAGCTTTGTTGTGATAACAAGTTTACCATTCCATTGCTTAAAATCTGGTTCAACATGGCAGGACCAAACACATTAATGTGAAATTTCACTCCATAAGAGAAGCTGAGAAGAATTTAGTGATAAAGCTTCATTACTGTCCTACCAATATTCAACTTGTTGATATAATTACTAAAGCACTTCCTAGATCAAGGCTAGAATTTCTAAGGATGAAACTTGGTTTATCCAGGGCAAGTCTTAATGAGGAGTGTTAGAATCTATTTATGAGAATCTGCCTTGGAGATAGAAGATAGAGTCAAGAGTAGCCAATTATTTGAATTTCAATGTAATTGTTTTTATATGCAGGATTTGCTATAGAATTTTTTATTAGAAGACCAATAATCTCTCCAGGTTGCTGAGAGTTTTCTCAATTTCAAGTTGTTTGTAAGCCTTTATATATAGGCATTCTCTTTTAATAATATTATTGATCTTTTCATACTCAATTCTGCTCTTTAGAATTTTCTTCTTTTCTCAAATCAGTGTTACCTGCGAGCTAATAAGATTTCTATCAAACCTATACTATGGTGTGCAAATATTGAAGATGATGGAAGTCGTGACATCTAAAATGTTTACACGAACCTCCTAGGCTTTAACATATTTGTCATGTCCATGCCAATTGTTATCTAATGCATCAACACTTATGGTAGACTCCATTCCCTCATCTTCTTGTGGATGCATTTCAACTAAAGATGACGAGCTTGATTGAGCACATCTACTCCTTGTATCCTATTTATATTTGTCCCCTTCTTGTTGCATATGTGCTCGTGGAAGATATCCTTACCCCCCTTGAGGTAGTAGATAATCAAGGCCTGTCGGACGTTGAAATGTTGAATAATCCTGCTTTACATTTAAGTTTCTAGATACACTGTATCCTGTAGCTCTCAAACCAGTATTTATGTTTTTTGCAAGGTGTGGAGACCCTTGGAATGCCTTTAGTTTATCTCTTGCCAATGGCATAATACCTCGAGGGCTTTGTTTCACAGTATGCATTGTTTGGAAATCAACTCCCAATTGGAATCTTAAGGCTCCCATTTTGGTTGTAAGCTGTAGAAGTAATTGAATTCTCAAACATCTATAAAGGCGTTAGATGAAACTATTGGTGGCACCAAGCACTTAAGAGCTCCCTGATTTCTTTTACCTATCATACGAACTCCAGTAGGTTCCATACCCATCAAGGTTCTAGCAATAGTTGGATTTATAGTTAAAAACAATAGGTCACTGATTTGATCTTGTAAATAAGTTGGGGTTCCCATGTTTGGTTCTAAATCAACTAGAGGTAGTCGAGTTGCCTCATGATTTCTTTGATACTTCCTAAATATTGTCGAATCCTTTCGCAAAATCTCTCCAGTATTGACCACAGAAGTCGCTTCATTGAATGTTTAAGGTTTATGGCTAACAATGATGCTTGGATTTACCATATATCGTATTAGAAAAGTGTTGTGGTTGAATATATTGAGGAACAAACGGTGCTACACGAGGAAGTTTTGCCATATGAGGCTGCAATTTAGTGAATGGCATGGTTTTCACTTCCTAATCAACAACATTCATATAAGATTTAAGGAATAGTAAATCGATTTTTATTAATGAAAGAGAAAATAACAAGTTCGTTGAGTATTACCCCTTGTATCACCTCGTTAGAGATACTTCCTTTGACAATACAGATCTGGTTTGTCAAAGGTCGATATAGAACTTGTTCAAGCAGCAAAATATCTTCTTCTAAAATAGAAGAAACAGTTGCTTGAAAATCAATAGTTCGAAGTAAGAAATTGACATGCAATTAGGAGAAGAATCTGCATGGCCAACTAAAAATGGAAATGTTGATTCGTAAAATGAGAAACAAAAAGGAAAGTATTAGCTTTGATATCAAGTTTTATTGTATAAAATAAACTTTAAAATATCTGCTGAATAAAAATCAAAGATAAAATTGGCTTTAAACATGCTGGGAACCTTAAATAAAAAAGAAAAAGAGAAAAAGAGAAGGGCGAAACAAATGAAATTAAATATAATGTGAAAAAACCTGAAAGGTTCAGGCCTTAATCTGTTGTTTCATTCCCACAAAGAGCAACATGGGCTTCAAAAAACTTGTCTGATAATAGCACAAGAAAATCTGAATTCTTGACGTTATTGAAGAAAGGATCCATAGCATTGGAATTGAGATTTGCCTTCACATGACAAAAAAAAAAGAAGAAATTAATGAAGTCAATAGATAGCCACATTTAGCTGCAAGAAATAAATTTATATCGAAGTAAACAAACGGATTGATATTTATTTGCAAGTTTATTAGTCATATTGTACACCGTCAACATCATGAATAGAAGCATCTGTTTTAAAATCCAATAAGAGCAGCTTCCTTGGTTTTGCATTATCAGTAGTGATACCGAGAGAGAAGTATCACTAACATGTCAGATTATTAGTAAACTCCTTCAAAGTTAAATATGAAAAATGAAACATTTACATATCCATTTCTATACAGTACTTTAAGTGAAATATACAAGTTAATTCGATCTCCAACAAGTGTCGAAACAAGAAGATTTTATGTTTTGGTTAGGAAAAGAAAAAACCAAGTTATCTAAGATGAATGAAACTTATCAGTTTTACCGCATTGTATATCCTTCTGAGTATTGGAAGCTGCCTTGGAGAAATTACTGATAAAGATACCATTAACTGCATGAAAAATAAAAAAATGTTAGCAACAAAAAGACTATTTGAAGGCCTATCAACACTAGTATTGAACAAGCAACTCTTTTATCACTACCTGGATATATAACTTAGCAATTGACACAACATCTGTTATCTTTACTTTTGTTCTTAAAACTAAAATCTCATGTATTGGATTTCCAGTTAACGACATATCCACAAAATTAAACAGATTACTGCTAGCTACAAGAATGCAATGCCTTTGCTCTTGGACTTCACTGGGATGCGTTTGAAACATCTGATGACGAATAGAATGGATAGCTGATTGTTACACTTGCCTTCTATTAAAGCATTGCTATAGCAATGCGTACCATCAATGCATAAGCGAGGCCTTTTGAAATGCCAGAGGTTTCAGGATAACTGCCATAAAATTTAAGATCCAACAGCCACTGAAGAAAAGTAGTCATATCCCTTGTCGAACTTGCGGGTTGTGTTGAGAGTTATATATAAAGATAATGCCTAATGTTTTACTCAATCTATCAAAAATAATAATAATCCGGGGTTGTATTGAACAATATTTCAAAACAAGCCATAACATAATTGAACATGCTTATTAGTGAATTAACATAAAACTCTTCTTAGAATTTCATCTAAATGTTTAAACTAAATAAATGTTTTAGCAACAATTCAATTTCTTTTTACTTTCTTTTTTTTTTCAACGAAGTGATGTTCACAAACTAAGATTTCTTAAAATAAACAAAGAGAAAGCAGTTCATATGTTAAATTGCTATCTTGAATGCATACCTCCGTTATTTAGTCCACGAAGCTGATATTATACTAAAGCAAGCTCAGCTACAGTGCCAGATGCATTCTATAGGAAAATAATTAATGAAACGATAAAATACTTGTATGTTGATGCTGCATGGCATCTAAGTCTTGTGTAAACTTGGAAACGAGAACAGAAATTGGCAATACTTATAAAATCATCTTAAAAAAATGTAAATTCTACAAGGAAATATAAATTGTGTTGAATATTGAACTTGTTTAATTTTATGGAAAACCAAGTATCATAAAGTTAATTAGTGAAGATTGAACCATAATAATCCAATCAAGAAAAGCATTTATGTTTTGTTGAGATTAGTAAGAGACAATACTAAAAGTCTCACATTAATTCTATATAAAAGTAAGTGTTTGGTTAATGTATGTGTGTGGGAGCTAATAACGAAGAAAATTTAGATTTTGAAGGTCTCTCTACCGTGTGTGTGTGTGTGTGCAAAAGGTTCATTGTTTTTCAGCTCCTCTGTTTTTTATGAAACAACACTTGAAATGATTGCTCAAGCAAAAACTTCAAAAGAGGCATAGGTAATTTTGAACAAGATATATAGTGGTGTTGAGAGATCATAAAAGGTATGACAACAAGCCCTAAGAGAAGATTTTGAAAAACAAAACAAGGAGAACAATGAGACAATTTCAAATTAGTTTACAAGGATAATTAATTTCTTTAGTACATCAGATGAGAATAAATGGAGAAAACATCGATGATGTTTAAGTAATAGAGAAGATTTTGAGGTCTTTGGATTCAAAATTTAATCATGTTATGATAGCAATTGAAGAATCAAAAGAACTGGAGGAACTGATAGTAGAAGAACTTATAAGATCTCTTCAAGTCCATGAGCAAAAAATTAAAGAAAAAAAAAAAAGCAGAAGCGATATCACTAGAACAAGCTACAAAGTTGAATATAATAAACAATGTTGAATATGAGAAACAATGCTAAATCTTGTAGGGGATCATTCCAAAGAGGCATTTCGTTCTATAGAATAGGAAAAGAATGAAGATCATTTAGGAGTCATGAAATTTATCAAGTAAGGAATCAAAATCTTTCATCTGGAAGACCAGGCAAAAGTAGAGGTAGAAATTATGGTGGAATTCAAACTATAGGATTAATACTATAGACATTTCAAGCTAAAAATGTAAGAAGTATGATCATTATGCAGACTACTCTCAAAACAAGTTTGAAGACAAAAGAGTTAGTTTTTCTAAATAGAATCCTGATTCTGAAGAACCAGCTTTATTGTTGTTCTTTGAAAAACTTGATTCCAACAGTCCCAACACCTGGTATCTTGACACAGGAGCATCTCATCACATGTGGAATGAAAAATGTGTTCTTTAAACTTGATGAAGAACATATTAGCAACATCACTTTTGATGATCTCTTTTAGAGACCTATTATAGTAGAGGCAAAGTTTTATTGAACTAAAAAATAATGAGCAAAAGTTTATTTTAGAAGTCTATTATGTACCATATATGAAGAATAATATTTTGAGTTTATGATATTTTTTTGTGAAGGGATTTGCAGTACAAATGAAGGACAAAATTCTCAAAATATTTGATGAATCAAGAATGATGATTGCTTTTGAAAATGTCAAAATATAGAATTTTCCCACTAAATTTGAACATTTATCAATCAAAGCGTTCAAGGAAAAAGTCAACAATGTTTCAACTCTTTGGAATCTTCGATATGAGCACTTAAATCATGTAGTTTTGATGCTGCTAGAGAAGAACAAAATTATTACTAGCATGCCAAAGTCAGAAGGTTTTTTGTCGGGGTATAGTGATAATTTATATGGCTATAAACTATATAATTGAATCACTAAGAAGGTGGTAATGTCAAGAGATGTATAGTTTAATGAAGAACAAGTATGAGACTGGAATATTGAAAATCAACCACAATAATTGACTTTGGAAGAAAAATAAGAAAAAAAGAATGAATAAGAATTCCAGGTTGCACCATCTTCACCTTCTTAGGTTGATTGTCCAGTTGGATCCTTAAGCTCAGCTCCAAGAAAGACAAAAAAACATACAAGAGATATATGTTGCCACACAAAGAATTAACCTTGATAATGCTAACATGTTTTGTTTGTTTACAATTGATGATCCTATAATATTTGAAGAAACCTCTCAAGAACTTAAATGGAAGAAGGCAATGAATGAAGAGATAAATGTTATTAAAAGAAATCCTACATGAGAGTTAACATCACTTCTTGAAGGACACAAGGCAATAGAAGTCAAATGGATTTTCAAAACCAAAAGAAATGTAAAAAGAGAAATTGAAAAGTACAAAATCGGATTGGTAGTAAAAGGCAATAGTATGAAGTTGATTATAAAGATGTTTTTGCACTAGTTTCATGAATGGAAATCATGAGATTGTTGAATTCTTTGGTAGCAGAGAAAAAACAGAGATTGTCCTAGATGAATGTCAAGTTTGCCTTTTTCAATGAAATCTTGAAAATGAAGTTTATGTAAAGCAACCACCTGTACTTGTTATTAAATGAGAAGAAAAAAAAGGTGTGTAGGTTATAATAAAAAAAAAAAGCTCTTTATGGGCTTAAACAAGCACCAAAAGGATGTAATTCCAAAATTGATAGCTATTTGACACGAAATTTGTCATATGCCCTTATGAGCATGCTCTGTATGTGAAGAGAAATTCTCAAGACAATGTTATGTTCATTTATTTATATGTGGATGACTTAATTTTTATAAGTGAGGTTCCATCATGAATAAAGCATTCAAGCAGTCTATGGTGAAGGAATTTTCTTTTGTAGTCTAAAAATTAATTTATAGTAAACTCAAACACAAACTTAGGCCTAAGTCAAAGCCCAAGCCCGAGTATGAGTAGAGTTGGGACAGGCCACGCAAGCACTTGTTTGGGCTTAGGCTTAAATCCTAATTTACTTAGGTCCTCTACCCTATAAAAACTTAGGGACTCTTTTGATCTAATTTTAACTCTCCACTTTTTCACGTAGTACTTCTTTCCTATATGGGAAAGTTTTAGATGGTTTTTGGGTTTCTTAAAAACATGTCAACTAAGGTTTTTTTTAGATCAATTTCTCCTTTACCCATAAATTATTTTAATTATATTAATGTGTCATGCTAAAAAACCTATGTTGGAGAATAAATTCCAATAAAGTTTTAAACTTAAAAGTGAGTTGACCTCTTAATTTAATTTCAAATGTGCCCAATAATCATGTCTTTAAAATAAATCGTCCATCAATTCCCCCACATGAATGGAAATTATCTTAATAGTATATAAGACTCAAAGATTCGTAGAAAGATACTAATTTGGTGGGTCACTACACCATGATAGGTAGCTTATAGCTTTGCACTGTTCTTAGTGAAATACTATCGGATATCTTGAACTATTATGTCTTTCATATATACCAAGATAATAGTACGTATATTGTTCTCTATCTAATGATTTCATTTGGTTCACACTGTTGTATTTATTATGGCTATGAAATTTATAAATATTTTAGAGAATTCAGTTTTTTTTCTAACTTTCTTGAATAAACAATCATATTTCTCACTTATATAGGTGATCTTTCCTTAAGAATACTCTATTATACTCTACTTATTATTCCAAGATATGAAAATAATTAAGAGCATAGCTCACCTTTTATCATGTTCCAACTAGTACCTTTTTAATTTTTTTTATAGGAATATGCAAGAAATACCAAGTGTTATTAAAAATGTTATATGACTTAGTTTTCCATTTGAATCAAGATTTTGAGATCTTTAGTCAGTTAAATATGATTATCATCATTCTATTATTTTATTTTTAAAGGCTTTAAGTCATTTCTCTTGATGAATTATATAAGCTCTCTTAATAAACTTTTAGTTAATGAATCCATAATATTTTTCTTTGACATTACATAGTCAATGGAAATAATACTAGTTAAGAGAATGAGTTTAACGACGATATTATATTTATAACATGTATGTCTAGACTTAGTGTTATATTTACTATATTGTGCCCTTACAATTGCAGACTAACTATCGCAATGGACATATTGTTAGCACTAGTTTTGGCCAGTATAGAATTTCCTCTAAGAAATTCCCTTCCTCTCCAATTTTATTAACAGTAATAAACTTTGATTTCATCATCAATATTGCGATACACATTTGTTTAGAGGATTTTCATGATACAACTACTCCACTGAGTTTAAAGACATATCAACTAGTAGATTTTCAATTTTAGTATCAAATATCCAATTGACATCACTATACACTTCTAGTACCACCAGGTAACCAATATAGTGTAATCAGATATCGGATATCTAAGATATACCTTAAATATTTGAGTATCCTATTTATTGCTTTTCAATGATCTATACTTGGATTACTAGTAAATCACCATTTATTACTACTTGGATTACTAGTAATCCATAATCCAAGATATACATTATTGTTTTTTAATTATCCATACTTGGATTACTAGTAAATCACCATTTAAAAAAAAAGTTATTTTACATCCATTTGATATATTTTAAGCTTGTTAATATTTGTAATGGCTATTATTAGTTGCATAAAAGTTATTCCTGATATAGGCGAACATGTGTCAAAATAGTTCACACATTCTTATTATCTGAATCCTTTAACAACAAGTCTTGTTTTGTATCTGTTAATAGTTTCAACAACTTTCATTTTTGTTTTGAAGATTTATTTATAGCCTAATGGTTTGCTTTCAGGTGGAAGATCTATTAGTTACTATGTATGATTATTTATAATAGATTATATTTCACTATTGATCGTCTCCTTCTAATAAAAAGCTTTGGGGTAGGACATTACGTTGAAGTAGGTCTAAGGTTCATTTCTAACAAGTATGTTAAAAACCAGGACCAAATATCTTAGTTATTTTTGTCCTTTTACTCCTTTTAGGCTTAACTTGATCATTTTTCAATTGATGATGATTGCTTGAGCTAACTTTCAAGTGTTTTCTTAAATGAATGATTTTCTTATGCTTCTTTTAATGAAAACACATCTTCAAATAAAGTAGCATTTTTTAATTCCATTATAGTATTATGATGAATATCTTTAATACTTAACATGTGTATAAGAAATTAATATGAACTACCATTAAACATATTTGATAAAAACATAATCTACAGTTTTAGGTCATATGACCTTTTTTAAGATCAGGTACTGTCACCTTTATAAGACACCCTCATACTTTAAGGTATTTATAGGAACATCTTCTACATTTCCACAATTCATATGGTGTATCTTTAAATTTTTTTTATGAGGTACATTGATTAATTAAATGGCTACACTTATTTGATGAACTGGAATGACCATTTTTCAAAATGATCAGACCATTTTGATTGTAATCTTTATAAAATTAGTGGGGGCTATGTAGGGAGAAAGAGACTATTTTTTTATTTTTTTTTTCTATTCTTACACCTCTAAAGGCTAGAGAGTGAAGTTAAGAGTAAAAGGAGAGTGCTATGAGAGAGAAAAACACATTAAACCCCTATTTAAGAAAAGATCAAAAGAAAAAATAAGAGGCTATAAAGAGAAGAAAAAGAAGCAAAAAAGTTGGAGATTTTGATTTAAAGAGTGTTGAAGCTCCAAATTATTGCTTTGTAAAGTGTTCTAACACATTTGCATAAAGTTCTTGTAGATTAATACTTTAATTTAATTGAATTCTTACGAATTGGGATTTAAGATTCTTGGATAAAATTTGAGGGAAATGAAAATTGATTGTTAATTGATGTAATGAATGATGTAACGGTTTTAGAAAGTAAAGAAATTTTTTGAAATTTAAGTGAAAAATTTCGATACTTAGAGGTATTAGTGATTGGCTAAAAAAGAAAAAGAAAAGATGTAGATATGTTGTAATATAGATAGATGTTGTAAATTATAATGAAATTGATGTGTGTAGTCATATAGTGATGATTTGAAATGAAATGATAACTCACATGTTGGTTGGGAAGGAAAATGATTATGTTTTACCTTATAAACTTTAATAACCTTGATAACTTTTAAGAAAGAATAATGTTAATGATAAGTTCATTAAGTTTGATATAAAGTACTCCTTAAAATATATGAAGATGAAAATGATTATGAGAAGATGAAAATGATGTGGTGACTTAAATGAAAAGGTGTATGTTGAAATCATTCTCTAACTTTGGACCTTTTTTTTTTCTAAAGTTGACTCAAACATACCGAAACTCATTTAAATGCAAAGGCATTAACATGAACATATAGTAAACCGTAAGAGTATGACACATGTTAGTCTACAACGTCGAGTATCTAGGCATAAAATTCTAGACACAAACTCAATTTATTAGTGAATGATCGATGACTTTTTTTTAAGGAAAAAACACTATAAAAGATAAACAACAGTGCAAATGCAAATAAAAAGAATGTGCGATTGGACAAATCAATAAAATAATTATAATAAAATAGTACAAAGTGAGTCATTGCGCAAAGACACAAAAAGAAAAGAAAAAATTATAGAATAGCAACCGGTCAAAACCATAAATAAATATGAACTTTCTCTGATAGACAAATCGAGGTGATTCAGTTGCATGATAAACTGCTATATAATTCCCTATTTTCACATAAAAGGATTATGGACAAACTTGGTAATGTCTTTGAAGAAACTAACCTAACCACCTTTTACCTAATTTAACCATTTGTAGCAACAATCCATCTTCCAAATTTTAAACTTTTTTAAGATAAAAACACAGCTAAACTTAAGTTCAAGCCTTAATTAAGAAACAAAAAACACAACCTAACACAATACATATTACAACTAAAAACACCAAGATAAAAAAAAAAAAACATAGATACTTGAGCATTCGAATATGTAATTTACATGTCACTACCCTTTAAGCTTGCCCTTGATGCAAGAAAAAGTTTCTACAATAACAACTAAAATGCCTATTCCAATCCATTCTACTATAAAGTCTTGTAAGCTGCAAAAATAGAGTTGCAAGGTACCATTTTACTTTATAAAAACAAAAACCAACCAACCAACCAACAACATCAATAATAATTTCTATAAAATAAAATGAGGGGAGAAAGTGATTCACATATCTTAATAAAAGGCCAGGTTGTAAAAGGCAATCACACATGTACACATACCTTTTAGCACATTGCCTATAATATTTGGAACTTATCTTATAAGATTGAAGAGGGAAAATAATTTAGTAATCTTACAAAAAAAAAGCCTCAATGACTTATCAAAAAGAAATGTTAGCATCCTAGATAATAACAAGATAATAAAAAACAACTTATGAAACTAAATCATTTTGAGTAAACTAAAAAGGAGGTCACATCACAAATCTTATATGCAGGACTTCTCAAGTTAACTTATGCAAGCCAAAAAACCTAGTGTTTTAAATGATGACCATGCAATGCCACAATAACACCAAAAAATATGAACAAAGGATGACAAACAATGATTAACTTAAATAGAAACAAAACCAATGGAATCAAATAACACACACCACCTAAGATTTGATACGAAGGAAACAACATATAAATAAAGGCATGGCTTGCTTAAGCACTAACCAATCTAATATAAATACCGAAATAAACCAACTTGGAAACAAGATAAAATAATACTACAATAAGATAAAAGCAAAGAAGAATAGGAAAGTCATAAATTAAAGAACCACAAAAAATAAATAGAGTAAAAGAGAATCAAGAAAAGCACTTGCAAGGAAAAAAAAAAGCAACCAACAAATGCAACAACACTAATAAACAATCAAACATAACTAATAAACATCATTAAAGCAAAAACAACAGGAAAAAGGAAATGATGTTCAAGAACATGTCAATGAAAAAAAAACAATTATGGCTCAACGCAAAAAAAAGTATCATAAAACAATAAGAAACACAACACCAACACATCCTAATAAAACCAAAGAAAAATATAAACAAAAGAGGACAAAACCCACTAAGTTAAAAACAAGATGTGTCAAATGAAAACAAAATGAAATATTAGGAATCAAACAAAACTGACAAATAAAATTAACCAAAAGAAACTAAACTAAGCCATATAGAATTCCATCAATCATTTGGTTGTATAAAGACTCTTTCCTAGTAATAGCTATAAAAAAAAAAAAGAGAAACCATAAGTCATGCAAACCTATCCAAAAAACCAAAAAGATATCATGTCCACCAATTACAATCCTCCCATTAAATAGGAGATAAAAAAATAACCCAGCTAGTTGATCATGCATTTAATGTATATGATGGTTTTTTTAGAGGTGTTTATGGATATAATTGGATCGAGTTTGAATCAATAATTGTATCCATCCCAACTTTTGATATTTTACAAATTGTGAACTCTATTGGGGTTGGACATATCGAGTTGAGCTAAGTTTTTATGGATATTAAAGATATCTATGGGTTAGGCTTATATTGTTAGTTCTCATGGGTTGAGTTGAATTAGAACTAAGAGTTGGGATCAATAAATTAGTTTAAACATGTTATAAGCTATAACAAATAATTTAGGCTTAATACATAAACTGAATCAATTGACTAAAATGGAAGAATTAATTGAAAAAAAAAACATATAACAACAAATTAAGTTTGTTATTATAGGGTATACAAGTTGAGTCGAGTTGATTAAGTTTTAGAAATCTCAACCAGTAATATCTATTTCTTAAGGTTTTTGACCCACTATCATTTGTAATATTCACATTATCTAACATTATCTAACTTTGACGAGTTAGATCAAGTTAGAAAATGCAAATATTAGAAACGAATTAGTTTTTTTAACACCATTAATTTTTCTAACAAATTAGCAAGTACCAAGCGTTGTAAAACATCAAAACAAAATTGATTGGGGACCACACAAAGTAAACAAGAAGGATGAAAATGCAAAAAAAGTTGCCTAACATTTTCTCCCACCTGTACCATATCTAGTATTTCATAAATTCGATCTGTTTATGAGGAGTCAAGTTCACCTCTTTTTAGTATCTTGTTAAGTGTCAATGACATTTCTTCTCTATATTAAACTATAAGTAAGATGAGTTTCTAGAACTTGAGTATTAAAGCAGATCCAAAGAGTGTCACGACATCTTTGTGTATCTTTTATAGTGGTGGCTTAACACTAAGCAACAAAAAAACTCTTTATTATAAAACAAGAGATAATCATATTTCTAGGTTAAGTGATGCCTCTTTGTTTTATCTATAGTTAAAGAGGTAATCATGTAGAAATAATTTCAGATGTGTGTATGAGCCTTTTTTAATAAGAAAAAGAGGTGCAAATAAAACAATATGAGAGGAATTAAATGCTTTCATAAAAGAAATAATTATTATAATAATTGATAATCAACATAGAAAAGAAAATGTCATTTGTTTTGCACTTAATCTTTATTTCCTTCCATTTTAATATGTTTGATTTTTTGCAAGTTTTATTCATCGTAACTTAGATTTTGAATGCATAGGTTTAACACATGGTGCAATTTGTCAAGCGATCATAAGCAAATTTATTAGATTTAAAATTTAAAAGTAAACAAATAAAAAAGAAAAAAAGAGTTTTGTACTTCTTTTTAATATAAATCAATGACTACTTAGTTTTACTCATCTAAAAATAAACTTTTATTTATGAAAAATAATATAGTTGGATTGAATAACAATTGTGGTTTAAACATTGAGATTATGCTCAGGGGTATTTGAGATTAACATAAACTTCATTAGTTACACCAAGCAAAATATATTTGATGCCAAAGAAAAAATTGCTTTGTGATTACCTCGGTGAAATTATATCTTTCTTAAATAATGAAGAGTTACAATTCATATGTGATTGGCAAGATTACACACATGGCTAATACTCAAGTTTGAAGTTATTATGATAATTTTAACCCTTTTTTGTTACATTTACTTTGAGTATGAGACTTTTAATTTAAAAGAGTGTTCATGTTTTGTGAGATATTTTATGAATGTAAATTATTTTACATATAATGTTTTTTTGCAAACCATTTCAAATGAAATAAATTTTATGATAGTTGATAAATAATGATATGAAATTGTGATAGTAGTAAAATAATAATAATAATAATGTGTTAGGGTGATGAAGTGGTGATAGTGGTTATTGTAGTTGTGATGTTCAAGGTGGTGGCGAACTAACAAGGTGGTGGCGGGGTAATGGTCATGGAAAAATGATAGTGGTGGTGATGGAAACAAGTTGGGTGGTTGGTAGTAGGTTGTAGCGATGGCAAAATAGTTGTATGATATAATGAGTTAATTATTATCCAAAATTTTATGAATTGAAAATATTGTTTTTATATGAAATGAGTTTATAGGTGGATTGTAAAATATTTTACATTTACTAGTTTTTTTAAAAATATTTTATGTAAAACAAACACATGAAAATGAAAAAAATATTTTTGCGAATCCCCTTTTTAGTGTCAAAATTTTGGAGATGGGTCTTTAACTTTTTATTTTTTTAGAAGTATCACTACTTAGACTAAGTTTGTTTCCCGGAAAGTGATTTCGGGGAAACTATTTTCTAAACTTTCCTGTGTTTATTTGCTATTAGGAAAGTTGGTCAATGGAAAACACTTTCCAGTCAAAGAAAAATTAGGCTTGGTTTCCAAAAAAGTGTTTTCCTGAAAAATTTGAGCGGAAAACACTTTTCCGGAAATTGTGAAAAATTTATAAATGTCATATTATTTGCTGATTATATCAAATTTGATCCTCAAACTTTTAATTGCTATATATATATATATATATATATATTTTGTTTTGAATATTTATTTTTCAATTTCATCTCTTAAAATTTAATTTTTATATTAACTTTGGTCATTATTTTTATAATTGTTATTTGTTTTTCCCTTATTATTTTTTTATTGAAATTTTTTATCTATCAAATTTGATCCTTATTCTTTTGATTGTTACTTATTTTATTTGAAATAATTTATCAAATGTTAATTATTATTATTTTAATTTCTTCATTTTTCATTTTTTTTAGTTTTTAGATTTTATCTCTATTATTTTGATTATTATTTATTTTATTTGAGATAATTATAAAATTATATTTTTTTTCAATTTTATTCTCATTCAGCTTTTTAATTTGTAAGATTTGTTCCTCATTATTTTAATAAACTTGAGAAAAATAAAACATTAATAAGTTATTTTCCAGCTCATTTTCCATGACATAACCAAACACTGTAAAATGTTTTTCAAATTATTTTTCATTACACTACCAAACATCAGAAAATAATTCACTTTCTCGGAATTCACTTTCCAAAAAAAAACTACTTTCCAGCAAACAAACGGGTAAAGTTATGAAACTTATATGACATTTGAAAAAAAATAAAAACTAGAAGTAGTGTTGGCTTAAAAAATAAAGACTAATGCAATTAAAAAATTAAATATTTACTTTTCCAATAAAAAAACTATATAATTAAATATCATTATAATAGACCAAAAACGGAACACAAAACAACATTATGCATGTGGAGTTGGTGGCAATCTAACATAGTTTTAAACTACCTAACTATTTGCGTTATGATGTGGATATTATACGAATTAAATTTCTGATATAAGAGAAGAATGCGCAAGCATTATGAATGTATTTTTTGGTATAATAACAAATTTTAAATGAGAATTGAAAAGTTGATGTTGATATTTAATAAAAATAAATTAAAAGTTGCATTAATCAATAAATCATAAAAAAGTTATTAACACTAACTAAAGACTAAAGCATGAAATTGAGAGATAAATGCATATGAAAATATTTAAGCGGACACTTTTTGAATTTTTTTATTTAATTATATGAAATCAATATCAAAAAATATTTAACGATTTGAAAAAAGCATAAAAGTTTCTCTTTTAATCAAAACTTTTTCCCCTTATTAATGCATTCTTTTTCTCCTAAATTTTTTAATTAAAAATATTTTTAAATAAAAAACTTATCACAATCTCAAAAGCAAGTTTTGATTAAATTAATAATTTGGATGTGAATACATTAAAAAATATAAAAAATTAAAATTTTAAAAAATATAAAAAGTGGATATTTCATCCATATTTAGAGAATTACTTATATTAGTTTCATATATAATTATTTGAAAAGCAACTATTAGTATTACTATAAAAGATGATATTTTTAAATAATGGTATAATTGGATAATTATTTAAGCATCATTTAAATAAATTTATATTCAAACAATCTATGTATAAAATGCAAAAAGAAAAAAAAATAATGAAATAAAAAAATTGAAGTGTCAGGTGTGCATGGATTGGACAAATGGGCTGGCGCTGTTATGCCACAATAAAACCCAACCATGCTTGATTTTTATTTTTTTTCTTTAGCAGTTGATGACAAGTCGTCTCTCCTATTGCTTTTATAAAGTAGGTGGATGATGAGTCGGCCGTTTGAACAGACTATACTTCGTCTGTCTACCATGTTTTTTGAGCTCCAAAAATATCTTCGGTTACCAAAACATCAAGGTTCAAGTAACCCAAAAACTCAGATTTCAATCACTTTTCACCCATAATATCTTATGAATCTTTATAACCCCGACAATGACAACAAAACACATTTTAATTGACTTAAAATCTCAAAAATAAAATCAAATAAAAATATTTCCTGAGTTTTTATTTAGTTTTTTCCAGTATTATTGAAGGTGGAAACCATCTCCATTGAGTTTCTCTCTTAAATGCAAATCAATAAATACTAAAATTGAAATTATTGAGGACTAAAATATAAACACCCAATAACTTTCTCTCACTTAAAAAATTTCAGTGACTTTCTCTCTCCTCTTTTAAGATTCAAGGATTGAAACATAAAAAATAAAGTTTAGTACATAAACAAAAAATATATAAAAATAGAAGGGAACAAATATAAAAAAATTAAAATTAAAGAATTAAAGTATAAATTTGCATATCTCTTGAATAATATACATGAGAAAAAGCTGTTAATTTTGTCAATTTTAGTCTTGGTCACTATTCTTTTAATTTTGTTATCAAAATCAAAAATTATATCATATAAAATTGACCTGTTATTTAACCTCAAAACAATTACCAATACCGTTTATGCGTGATAGCATGCAATCTGAAGAAAATAATAATAAAAATTGTATAATAAAAATATCATAATCTTTGATGATCAAATTGAAAAAAAATTAAAGATCGACAACCAAATCTAAAGGAAAAAACACTTTAATTAAATTCATAACTAACAATTTATCCAATTGACTATAAAAAAGCACAATTGTCAAGTCACATCAAGTGTAAAGGGTTTTTTTTTTTTCTAACCATCTTGGTTTTCCAACTGAAAATGGAGCAAAATACTTCAATTAAATTTTAAAATTATATTTAGATGTTTAACATTTTATTTTAATTGCATAATTTTAAATCAATTTATTTTTATATTTTAATAGGAAAAATATACATTGAATTACAAATGCACGTTATAAATCCCAAAACAGAATGATGAAATATTCCAAAGCTACAATTTATCATTTCCATAACAAAACAAAATGCTTACTTTTTGTTAATAGAAAAGATTGAAGACAAAAGAAAGCATTGTTTAGAATGAAATATAGACTTTTTTGTTTATTGAAAAGTAGTTTTTTTTTTTAAAAATAAATTCCAAAAAAATGAATTATTTTCTGATGTTTGGTAGTGTAATAAAAAATAAGTTTGAAAATACTTTCCAGTATTTGATTATGTCATGAAAAATAAGCTAGATAATAACTTATTAATGTTTTATTTTTCTCAAGTTTATTAAAATAATAAGAAACAAATCTTACAAATTAAAAAGTTGAATGAGAATAAAATTGAAAAAAAATATAATTTCATAAATTATCTCAAATAAAATAAATAATAATGAAAATAATAGATATCAAATCTAAAAAAATAAAATAATAAAAGATGAAGAAATTAAAATAATAATAATTAACATTTCATAAATTATTTCAAATAAAATAAATAAAAATCAAAAGAATGAGAATCAAATTTGATAAATAAAAAATTTCAATAAAAAAATAATAAGAAAAAAACAAATAACAATTATAAAAATGAGGATCAAAGTTAATATAAAAATTAAATTTTAAAAAATGAATTTGATAAATAAATATTCAAAACAAAATATATATAACAATCAAAAGTTTGAGGATCAAATTTGATATAATTAGCAAATAATATGATATTTCTAAACTTTTCACAACTTTCAGAAATTGTTTTCCGCCTAAATTTTTCAGGAAAATACTTTTCTGGAAACGAAGCTAAATTTTCCTTTAACTGGAAAGTATTTTTCATTGACTAACTTTTCTAATAATAAACAAATACAAAAAAATTTAAAAAATAATTTCTTAAAAATTACTTTTCAGAAACAAACATAGCCATGATTAAATAAAGGTTGTCAGTTAAAAAATTAATTAATTAATTAATCTGTTGTGATAAATTAAAAAAATTAAATTATAGTCAAATTAAAATATTATCATGCCTAATGGGCCACGAGAAAAATTAAGTAAAAGCCCGAATTGAGTTGACCCGAACCGAATGGGGTGACCCCCTTGGAAAGATGAAACTTGAAATTGAAACGAAAATGAATAGATCGTGTGATTCCCAAAGCAAAAACAACAGCACTAGTAAGGTAATAATGAAAGTCAAAATCGATTTCGCTTTCTTCATTTTGTTGTTTTTGCAGTTTCAGGTAAATCGACTAATTAAATCAATACCTTCTTCTTCTTCTTCTTCTTCTACTACTACTACTACTACTACTACTACTACTACTTTAAATTGTTAGCCCTAAAGAAGTATTGCATTCTTTTAGGGTTTTCTTTCCCCTCCATTACTGATTTCTCTCTCTCTCTCTCTCTCTCTCTCTCTCGATTTTCGCATTCTTAACCGGTGAGAATCTGACAAGCTGCCATTGTGAGATTCTAGGGTTCGAAGTTTAGATTTGTATTTTTCGTGATTTTAGAGCTTGTACACCCAGTAATAAATAAAAGTTTTGTTTTTGAATTTTCTTTTTCCATTCCTCTATAACTATATCATGTTATAGTTGGAACCGTGGCCTTTTATAGCTTGAAGATGATGATGATGGTGATTTTTTTTTTTGTGTGGTTATCTTACTCTTCAATTTTAGAATTATTTGGAAAGAAATAAGACCAGTTATTGTTATTTTATTTCGTAATGTTGCTGAAATATTTATAGAAATTAGTCCTTGTTGCCTTTTCATGTTGCAGTTTATCAGTTTACATTTTGATGCTTAGTCGTCGTGTTTTTGATATTAGCTTTGTGAATTTGATTTTGATTAAAATGCAGAAAATATTTATGCGAATTTTGGAGGCAATATGGGTTCTGAAACAATTAAAACAGGTCGTTTAGCAAACGGGGAGGCTCAGAAGAGTGTTCACAAAGAAAAGCGTGGTCTTTCCAGTAATGGTATGAATGGCAAACATGAAAACTTGGGTTCTAATCGAGCTGGAACTAGTTCAAGTGGTGAAGATTATGATTTAATGATGAATACGGGAGATGTAGATGGCAACTTAGACGGTGACATAGAACCTGTTTTTGTATGTGTAAGCTGAACCCATTAATGACTTAACATATTGGGGATTTATTAGTGCATGAGATGGTTATTTTAGCTTTAATAACATATCAACTTGAAATGTAGTAATGTGATTTGTTTTTTCTTTTGAAGAAAAAGGCTAGACAGGGAGACTTGACATTTCAGGACATTCATGACAAAGGAGATCTCTTTGATGAAGACGATGAAGACGACAGTGACTGGGAGCCTGTGCAAAAGCATGTAGAGCTTATAAAGTGGTTTTGCGTCAACTGCACTATGGTTAATCTTGGCGATGGTGTCATCTGTGATGTATGTTTCATGTCATCTTTTGGTGGTGCATTATGCATTGCTGACACTTGAATCAATATCCGCATCAACATATTTATGTGATATGGTATGTGTGTGGATGACTTGCACAATCAATTCTATGCAGTTATGTGGTGAGCATAAAGATTCTGGTATTTTGAGGCTGGGTTACTTTGCATCTCCTTCATCACAAGACGCAGGTTGCAGTGAGCTTGAGTCAGAAATGAAAGGAAAAAACAAAGGTGATTACATGTATCTGTTTTTCATAGCTAACAGCTACTACTACAAATATTTTCTTATCGCCCCCTCTTCTCTTCCCCCCATCATTTTCTTCTTTCAATCATGAACGATGATTAAATTTCATTTGGTAACCAACACTGAATATAGTGGTAAGTAGTAGAAACTTGACAAATGATTAAAATTTTTAGGAAGAAGATAACTTGTTGAAGTTATATGTGTTATAATATTCCATATAAACCAATTTGTGCGAGATTATGGCACCTACTCCTGCTCAAAATGTTGTCATATAAGTTGATCATGTGTACACTGCAAGCCAGCACCTGGTAGTTATTAATTAGTATGTTCACCTGAACCAACACTGATCATAAAGCATTGACCTCATTGCCTTCTGTTATCAAACTATTTTCTTGGTAGAGAACTAAAGTTACCACATGGGTATACTGTGTTTGAATTTTCAGCCTGTAGATCAAAGTACTTGCAATCATAATTGATGGAGGGCTTTATTTAATATGCAAAACCATGCATACCACTCGTTTATTTGTATAGAAGTGGTCATAACATGAAACTTGAATAGCTTGGGTGCAGAGTTGGAAATTCTATCTTACAGTTGTCTTTGCAAGATAAAGGCTGATATTGATAGAAAAACTAGAATTTTTTTTTCTCCAAAGTCAGTTCCATGAACCATTAAGCCTGTTGATACATGTTTCAATAATTGATCATATTGTATTGTTCCTCCAGTTTTGTGTGCATTCGATTGATCATACTTGCTATATATATATATATATATATATATTACCTGTTAGTGGAACTTGTTAGTATATGGGAATAGGATTAGGAATTCTATAAGCTGGTCCAGGTCTCCAAACAGGTATTATATTATTAGGTAACTGTAAATGTTGGATAGACTTCTCTCTAGTTTCTGGAGTAGGAATGATTGAATGATTCTGAACATCTGTTAAGGCTTGGAGTAAACCGTGGTCATAATTGACAAGTTGTTGTCTGCTGTTCCTTTGTTTTGTATTTTTAATCATTTATGCATTTGATTTATCATAATTCTTATTTATTTTCCTGGTTAGTGGTCTTTGTTAGTATTTATGCTTAACTGCACAGATTGGTCAACATCTCCTAATGTGTAGCAGCTAATTAACTATACATATTGGACAGACTCCTCTATAGTTTCAGGGGATCTAAAGGAACATAAAATATCTGTTAACTTTTGAATGATGTCCTTAATGATGAAAACATCAAGTGGTTCATTAAGTTTCAATTTGGTGACTTCATCCTCACCTTTAAAGGTTCTCCATTTAATAGCCTAATATATCAACTTTTATGTGAGGGGTTTATTGTCTGGTGTTAATCTGTGACTACTATCATAATGTTTACCCTTATCAATGCAGAGATGCACTCACAACTTTCAGCCTCCAACAGTTTGACAGCAATTGGTTTTGATGAGAGGATGTTGCTACACTCAGAGGTATGGTGCTTTTATTCTTTCCCTCTTCACTTCCTAGTTGTATGGGAAAAGAGGGTTGTTAGGGGGTAGTTTCCAAGTGATACCCTTGCCAATATTTTTTATTGTCAACTCCATTGTGTTTGCCATATTATCACTTCTGTAATTGATTTAGTTATTCCACTCCATGTTTTCCCTCTCTTGATTATAGTGCGTCCCAAAATGGTTTGTTTGTTCTGGCTCTCGAAGGTATAATTACATGGAAACTTTAAACAATGGTGCCATTTGAGTAGTTGAAAGGACTGGAGCAAAGGTATGCTTTTCCAAAGTGATGTAAGAAAACTTTGGATTAATTCCTCACAAAGAGTTTGTGGTGAGCTAGGTTTGGAGAATTAGGGATTTTAGGTGGGAATTAGAATTAGGGGTTTTTGCATGTGGAATTGGGATTGGTTAAGGATGTGTATTTTTAGGAGGATTTGTTATGGTTACTATTCCTTTGAATAGTAACCCTACTGTAGGAAGAAAGAAATGGAAGAATAAAAGAGTGCTTTTAGGAAAGAGGAGGGGAAAATCAAACACAAGGCTGCAGTTGTAAACTAAACAAAAGCGCTCATAGCTCCATCATTTGAAGTCCTATGGTTACATAGAATAAGTTGCTTCTTTTATAGGCACCAACATCACTACTAGTCCTAAACTAAGAAGGAAATATAAAAGCAAATAAGGAAAGGAAACCAAAGCTAATAGAAAGCACCTGATTAATAATTTTTAGTTCCTAAATAAGCTTAATAATAGAGCTCCTAAATAAGCTTAGATTTCTAAATAAGACAAAGTCTTAAATAGACTAGTTTTACAGAAAATATCAAAATATTAAAAAACGGTTCGATAACTAGATCTTTAAAATTCTCTCATTGATCGCATTGTAAAGTAAAGGAGTTTGTATGCATTTAAACCTATGCGAACACAAAATTATATGCATACACAGTTTTTGGGATGAAATACCATGTATACTTGCTTCTGCACCTTTCCACAAATACTCAATGCTTGACCTCAATGCTCTTATTACTGGTGATGATTAAAATTGCATTTTCAATTTGATTCCATTGGCTAGAGTAAACTTGGGAAAAAGAATTGCCATCCTTGTCTGCAATTGCAAGCATTTAGGCTTGATTTAAGGCATGGATTTGTGGATTACTTTCAAACATATATTGGCTAATAGGACAATTCAGCAAGATGTAAATGGTAGGGACATGGAAATTGTTTCTCATTGAGGGAGTGATGGAAATCTAGTGATTTCTGGTTGGATTGCTGCCCTTGCCCAAGGTTGTGACATTGTGAACCAGCCATATAACATCAAAAATAATTTATGTAGAGGCAATAGTATCTAATTTCACAGTTTAAAACATAGATTTTGAATTTGACTTTGATGCATTGTAATTTTTCATGGATGGTCATATGTCATTTACCTGTCTGTGATATTGCAAGGGAAGTTGATGGGAATTTCTTTTCTTCCTGATCACTTAATTTACTTAATTATTCTTGGTGATCGCTATGTCCAAAGCAGGTCCAAATGAAGTCACATCCCCACCCAGAACGATCTGATCGCCTTCGAGCTATTGCTGCTAGCCTTGCAACTGCTGGTACATACGTTTTTCCCTCTTATAAATAGTCTTGATGATAAAACTAAAATAGCTAAATTCCTATTTTAACTGCTAGATAATGAGTACTAGAATTCCTAAATAATCATACACAATAAAAGTCTTAAGTAATGAAATATTAGTTCCTGTTTGTCTTCCTTTGTTCAATATAATCACTGAACTTTTATTGTATAATCGACGGATTGTCTAATAGTTTTTGCACTCCCTTTATTATCTATTAGCAACTTGACAACAATCACTAATATATGCAGGGTTATTTCCTGGAAGATGCTACCCAATTTCTGCAAGAGAGATTACCCGAGAAGAACTTCAAATGGTGAGTGATAAGCATTATCGAGTGCTAATGATATCCATGTGTTTGTCTAATAGGTTTATTGTCTGAAAAGTGTTGGGTAATCATGAAAACAATGATAATGTCTTTGATGAGGTCATTTGATATTCTAGGTGCATTCGTTGGAACACATTCAAGATGTAGAACTCACAAGCCATATTTTCTCCAGGTATGTCTATGCTGTACAGGTGCATGTGTTTCTGCACTCTTGTGTGCCCTTGCAATGCTGTCCTAATTTCTCACTATTGGGGTCTACTGTAATGCTGTCCTAATTTCTCACTATTGGGGTCTACTGTAATGCTGTAAAGACATCGCTGATTGGATGTGTATAAGGAATTGTAAGCTAGGGGGTGTCAAATTCTGGTTTTTTGATGGGGGTTTAAATGGCCTTTTACATGGTTTATTTGGAGGGTAATTTGATCTTTAAGGAGTTGAGATGTCTCAATCAATTGTATAAATTTAGCTTTTGAAGATTTCATACCTGTCCTAGGCCTATATTTTTGTTCAGGCTTGTTTGCTCTTTGGTTTATGGATTATTTCTGATTTTACCCTTAAAAGGTTTGAGCTTTTTGGATATTTTGTTTTCGTTTCCCTTTCTTTCCTCCTTCCTTTTCTTTTTCTGCTTCCCCTCTCTTGCCTAAGTTCTGTCTAAATGTCATCAGAAAGGTGTTTTTGTTTAATAATTTACACTTTTGGGTCACACTTTCACATTCCTTGATTGGTATGTTGTTAAAGGCACCATTTTCATTGAACTTGCTGGTTCTATGATGAGACTGGTTATATGATTAATTGGTTGGTTTGTTGGCAGTTATTTCACTCCTGACACATATGCTAATGAGCATTCAGCATGTGCTGCAAGGCTTGCAGCAGGATTGTGTGCTGATCTTGCTTCAACAATTTTCTCAGGACGGGTGAAAAATGGTTTTGCTATGGTATGTCTGATTGCATGTTATGTAATTTTATTGGTATTGTCAAGGGGTGGAAGAACTGTCTATATTATGTTCTTAATGATATTTAATATCAATTAGGTTCGGCCTCCTGGCCATCATGCTGGTATAAGAGAGGCAATGGGATTCTGTCTTCATAATAATGCTGCAGTTGCTGTGTTAGCTGCTCAGGCTGCTGGCGCCAAGAAGGTGCTTATAGTTGATTGGGTAATGTCCTTGTTGACTGCACTTGATACTTTTTTTTTTTGCTGACAGCTTTTGATGCCTTTTGTTGCCAGTCTTTGTTCTTTGCTTTTGACCAGTAAGCTGAATTTTTTCTTATATTTTTATACTTCTACGATGATTCTTGCAGGATGTCCATCATGGAAATGGCACACAAGAAATATTTGATCAGAACAAATCGGTGAGCTGTACAATATGTTTTGTAATCCAAATAATACTAAAGGAGATCAAATATGTTCCTTTTCTCGAAACTGAAAGTAAAAATTTCCATACCTATCCTAATGAATGAGCTACGCACTATATAGTGTTAGAAGCTGATTTGCAATTCGTTTTCCTGTTGTCTTTTTATCAACCCCATCAATTTGTTTTTGAAATGGAGAAAAATGAGGTAATTCTAGTGCCTATACTTTTGGCAATGTTTTAGAATTAGGCAATGGAAACACCTAGTATAGATAATTTTGAAGTATTAAAGAGATTTCCTTCAGTAATGCAGAGCAGTCTGTTATAAGGCACAATTTAAGCATTCTAAGCATGCTCTGGATATCTTCTCTCCTTTGCTGCATTTAATGGTTTTTTTTATTCCTTTTGTTTTTTTGTTAAGTGCTTTTGTTGATTGACTTGCATATATCTATAGGTTTTATACATATCTTTGCATAGACATGAGGGGGGAAAGTTCTATCCTGGCACTGGCTTTGCTAATGAGGTATTTGACTCATCACACCATTTGCTTTACTTCTTAAAAGGAGGATTAAGGCTCCTCATTTAACTAAAAGGAATCTATAGAGGGACACATAAACCATTCTCTTACTACCTCTGTATATCCAAGAATTGAAATTTGCCTGTCTTTTTCCCTGCTGTACCCTACTACGAGTTCATTTGAAGGGAATGACTCTATGATCCAAGAAACTGAATTCATTGAGCTGGACATATTCACTGATTGAATGTGTAGGGAAATACAACTTTGTTTATCGAGCTTTTCAATGAAAAGTTTTCTTGAACTGATAATGGAGACGTGCATTTATTGAAATATTTCATACGTCATCTCCAATGAATTAAAGATTATCCCCTGCAACTGGATATTGTTATTCAGTTGTTATTTTGTTAGTACTATTGCTTTTGTTATCACTGTGATTTGGTTTCTTCTTTTTTTTGTTTTTTGTTTGTCTTTGTTTTTGTTTATTTTTTTGAGAATGGTTGTTCTTATTGTAGTTAGACCTATCCTTAGTTGAGAGTTCAATAATCCATTTCCTAAAATGATAGCTCTGTCAATGATGTGTTATAATTCACACTGAGGATGTTTAGCCATTAAGATAGAGAGGGAAGATATAGTGTGTTTGATTTGTGCAGTTAGATACAATTTATGTTACTCTTTGTAAAAGTAATGCACATGTTTTTGCTCATTGAGGTGAATTATTATTTTTGAGCTCTGAATGATATGCTACTGCTTGAGGAAATTATTTAAAGATGATGCATATTGTCTAGTTTATAGGAAGTAACAGGTCTGAACAGTGCAGGTGGTCAAGTGTAGAAGAAAATTCACTGAGTTTCATTAGAAGAGGTTTTTAAATTGATCTTTTCACCAGATATTGTTATGTTAGATATTTCTGAAGCCAAAGCTTAAACTACTTTGGAGCTGGAAGAATATGGGTAAGTAAAAGGATCGCTGTTAGCATTTGAAACTTAGGAAATTATAGACCAGGCCTGTACCTCTGTTCATTTTGTTCCCATCATGGTCTCAGAATATTTCATGGTACAGGAAGGTTGGCACTAACATTCAAAATTTTGGTTTGGGTTAATACACAGCAAATCTTGGTTGTGTTAGTAATAGAGCAGGTTAATTGTGATTTCTCTGGTATTCAGTGTCGAGGACTTTATTGTGTTAAATTATATAATTTGTCGCAGTGTGCCTGTGTGCATCATTTTTTTTTTTCCTTTGGAGACAGAACACTGTATCCATCTTTACTATTTGTTGTTGTTTGGAGCTTGTTATTTTGATGGATTACCCGTGTCAAGATGACAGTATGGTACCAGTATGAAATGTGTTGGACCCAGAGATTTTAACTTTGGACATGAAGTGGAGAAAAATGAGTAGTTTCCTGCCAGTTAGTGAGATTACCATCAATGGTGCTTTGCCATCTCCTTACCAAGGTCTCACCTTTTACATGAGGCTCTAAATGAGGCTACAAAGGCCTCAAGGAGAGCTGCGAGACGTGGAGCTCCCATGAGGCCTAGTACATTGTTTTCATTCCCTTTCCTCTCTCTCTCTCTCTCTCTCT